>Ga0101943_1000407_pt1 | contig 77630 bp, 58 predicted proteins | sample DewCreD2012metaG_5_FD_75244 | JGI IMG/M metagenome (GOLD analysis project Ga0101943, IMG submission 75244) | Hot spring sediment bacterial and archeal communities from British Columbia, Canada, to study Microbial Dark Matter (Phase II) - Dewar... ... | reverse complement strand
CGCGGGACCAGAGTTGCTGGGCCTCTTTATCTTGCAGGATGTGGCCATTGTCCGCCTGGCAGCGGAGGGAGCGGCCGACGCGGTGGGCGATGTTCCCCAAGTGGCAGGGCAGGGTGCTTTTGTGGGCCTCTTCGATCTCGCTGGTCAGCGTCTGGCCCTGGCGGATCGCTTCGAGGAAGTTGCGCACATGGACGGCGTCGCTGCCGCTGCCTTTGCTCTGGTGGCGGACCTTGCCGTCGAGTTCGTAGATGGTGAAGCTGGCGCCGCGGATTTCCAGCGTGCCCTTGTCTCCCGTGAAGAGGACATCCGGGGGCCGCAGGCCGGGCAGAGGATTGCAACTGGTGCCGTGCCAGACGATCTGCTTGTTATCCGGATAGAGGAAGGCGACGGTGTGGGTGTCCGGGGTTTCCTGGTCATCCTGGAAGTGGAAGCGTCCGCCGGAGGAGGTAACCTGGATGGGGTAGTCAGCTTGCAGACCCCAGCGGCACAGGTCGATCATGTGGACACCGTTGTTGCCGAGTTCGCCGTTGCCCCAGTGCCAGAACCAGTGCCAGTTGTAGTGGATGACGTTGCTGCGGTAGGGGCGGCGGGGGGCAGGCCCTTGCCAGAGATCGTAGTCGAGGTGGTCGGGGACCGGGGCGGCTTGACCGCGGCCAATGCTTCCCCGGCGGTTGACATACCAGCTTTGCGCTTGATAGACCCGGCCGATGGCCCCCTGGTGCAAGGCGGCGATCGCCTCCCGGATGATGGGCCAGCTCCGCCGTTGATTGCCCATCTGAACCTGGCGTTGATATTTGCGGGCGGCGGCGATCATCCATTCCCCCTCCGCAGGGGTGTGGCTGCACGGCTTTTCCACATAGACATGCTTGCCGGCTTTGCAGGCCAGGATGGTAGCGGCAGCGTGCCAGTGATTGCAAGTGGCCACCACGAGGGCATCGAGGGTTTTATCGTCCAAACATTTGCGGAAGTCCAGGACGCCAGTGGTGGAACGCCCCCGGACTTTTTGCACCTCCGCTACGCCTCGCTCCAGCCGTTGCCGGTCCACATCGCAGACATAGGCCACTTCGGCGTCCGGCTGCTGCTCGAAGGTGCGGGCCAAGCTCAGCCCCCGGCTCAAACCCATGACCGCGACCCGGACCCGTTCGTTAGCACCGAGAACTGCCCCCGCGGCCCGTGCACTGAGCACGCTGAACCCCACACCGGCTGCTACACCACCGACAAACTCCCGCCGCGTCAGATGCGTCATCGCTTCCCCTCCCCACCGTAAGATTCCCGAACTGGTTCATCCGCAGGGCCGACGGCTTTCCGCCTGTTTTTCCCGAAAGCGAAGTCCCTGAGCTGAAGAAACAGGCTGGCTAAACCTCCGCCGCCGTTCCCTCCCCTTCACCCCTTCGATTGTAACCTTCCCCTGTCGGAGAACAAGGGCCTTCTCGGAAACGGGGCGTGCCGGTCCGATCATTCCCAGCGGATTCCTGGCGGCAAGCGGTCCGTGCGCTCTTCGAGACCCAGCCGGTGCAGCATCTCGCTCCCCCCTTTTCCCGGCGAAGGAAGAATCCTGCCCCCCTCTTTCTCTACGGAAAAAAATATGCCAGACTTGATGGTGATCCGTTCGTCAAGGGAACGGAGGCGGAAAACTCGGCAGGCTGGAACGGAGGAAGCGGGAGGAGGCGATGAGAGGGGAGGGGGCGATGAGGCGGCGACGGGCAATTCTGCTGGTCCTAGGGGGCGGGCTGTTGGTGCTGGGTCTGGTGCCAATGCCGGCGGCGGGGCAGCGGGCAGCGCGGCCAGACGCGAAGCAGTTGCCGGTGCTTCAGGTCCGGGGCCGGGTGCTGCGCCTGGCAGATCAGCCGCTCCAGAAAAAGAAGTTCCAGTGGGTCCTGTCCCACGCCTCCCAGCGGGGGCAGTCCGTCGAGGATCAATGGTCGGACTGGTTCGCTCTCCAGGGGAAAGATTGGGAGGCGATTCTGAAGGCGTATCCGAACAACTACCTGCGGAATTATCCGGTAGTGCTGGCGCTGAGCGTGCAGCCGGCCGCCAAGCCGACGGAAATCGAAGTCGAGGTGAAGGATGGGAAAGGGCAGGTGAGGTTGAGCCAGAAGGCGCGGCTGTTCGGTTCCCGCCTGGGGCTGCTGGTGTTCCCGGACGGATCGGGGAATTACGCGGTGGCGACGCAGGCGCAGTACAACCAGCGCTACTGGCAAGCCTTCGGGGCGAAGAAGGGGGAAGAGATGCCGCGGCTGTCCCGGCTGATCATCGTGGACCGGTACATCGGCGGGGATGACGATTATCAGGCGTGGGAGGAAGGGATCGGGCAGTTGGCGCAAGCAGGGTTCAGTGCCATCATGGTGCCGCCGTCGGAGTCGATCCGGGAGATTTTGGAGCGGCAGCAGGGGAACCGGCGCACCTCCTGGGCGGTGTACAATCCGCCGGGGTATGCCTTCGCATTCGATCCGAAGATCACGCCGGCGAGCATTGCGCAGTGGGCGAACGATCTGGCGGCCAGCTACCGCAAGGCGGGCTTTGCCCCGGAGGACATGGTCCTGTTGGCGATGTCCGATGAGCCAGGCTGGTATTATCCCCGGATGTTTCAGGTGGTGCGGGAGCAGCCGGCGGCGCTGGCGAGCTTCCGGCAGTATCTGCGGCAGCAAGGGTTGCAACCGCAGGATGTCGGAGCCAGGAGCTGGGAGGAGGTGTTTCCTTTAGGGCGTAGCGGGGCCAAGGAGCTACCGGCGCGCCGCCTCCACTACTGGACGGTGCGCTTCTACGCCTGGGCGTCGGCCAAGCATTTTGGGGATTGTGTCCAGGCGCTGGAGAAAGCCTTCTATCCCGGCCTGCCCGTGTTCACCAACTGGAACTTCTTCGCCGGCCGCTTCTATGTTCCTGGCCCGGTGGCGAACAATCCGGACAAGCAGCATCCTGATGCGGCGATGGGCGGCCACGATTGGTTCGAGTTTGCCCGGCTGCGCGGCGGAACCGTGCTGTGGACTGAGGACTGGTTCAGCGATGCCCAGGCGTATCAGTGGTCGTTCTACTGTGCCAAGCTCAGCAGCGCGGCGCGGGGGGCCGGTCTGGCCTTCGGCGGCTACGTCATTCCCCGCACCGCCGGCGACCGCCAGGGGGGCATCCTCCAGAAGGTGCTGTGCATCTTCGGCCACGGCGGCCAGGCGGTCAAATACTTCGTCTTCGGTCCGGAGTATAACTTCCCCGGCAACTGCTATTCGGAAAAAGCCCACCTGCTCCGGGAGCTGCGCCAAGCCCACGCGCTGCTCGCCCGTGCCGAACCGTTCCTCCACGCCGGCCGCAAGCCTGCTCCCCAAGCTGCCATCCTCATGCCGCGTTCCGCCCAGGTCTGGGATTGCCGCGAGATGGAGATCGCCAGGGGCATCAGCGATGCGACCAATACCCAGCTCAACCGGGCCACCGTCGATTACCTGGCGGAAGTGTTCGACCTGTATCTGGCCTTGCAGCATGCGAACATACCGGTGGCATTTGTGGAGGAAGACGAGCTGACGGCGGCGGGGCTGAAGCCCTACCGGGTGCTTTACGTCACGGCACCGAATGTGCCGCGGGAAGGGCAGGCCGCCCTCTTGGAGTGGGTCCGCTCCGGCGGCACGCTGGTCACCATCAGCAATGCCCTGACCGCCGATCGTTATGACGAACCGTGCCAGCTTGTGGCAGAAGCGACGGGGTTGCGGGAAGAGCCGCGGCAGCGCCTGCTGGTGGCCAACGCCGCCACGTTGCCCCAGGCCGGTACCCTGCTCCTGGGCGAAGCCAAACTTCCCGTCTACGGCCCGCGTGGTGCCATGTCCCCCTCTGCCGCTTCCACCGCCCCGCCTGCTGCCAAGGTCCACCTCCGCTTCAGCGATGACAAGCCCGCCTTGCTGGAAGCCGCCCTCGGCCAAGGCCGCCACTTCCACTTTGCCTTCCTGCCGGGGATAAGCTACTGGCGTTCCGCCCAGGGGACGCAAGACCGCCTGCCCGTGGGCTTCTCCGAACCCCTGCGGCAGTGGATCGCCTATCCCATCCGCCAGGCCGGCCTCACGCCGCCAGTCCGCGCCAACCGCCCGCTGGTGGAAACGCCCCTGCTCCTGTCCGACAAGGGAGCCGCCGTCACCTTGCTCAATTGGACTGGTGCCCCCATCGCCGAGTTGGAATTGACTCTCGCCTTGCCCTTCCGCCCCCAGCGGCTCTGGACGGCCTCCGGTGCGCCCGTCCAGCAGCACCACACCCCCGCCGGACTGGTCGTCCGCCTCCCCCTGGCCCAAGCCGACATCCTGCTGCTGGAACGCTAGAATGCGGCTGTTGTCGTGGCGTCCTTCACTACCTACAACAATAGTCCCTCCCCCACGGGTGAAGGCGGGAACTGTTCCTCCCCAAAGAAAGAAGGGGGAACTGTTCCTCCCCAAAGGAATGCGGGAGCGGCCTGGGAACCCTGGGAACTTGAGGGTTTCTGAAGGACAGAAGGATACGGCGGCGGCGATGCGGCATGGCGGGAACCCACCGGCGCGGGGCCGGTTTCCGCCGCAGCGAAACGTCGGCGCCCCTCCGATCCGGCAGCATCGCGGAAACCAGCGGCAGTGAGGCAAACGCTATGGCACACAAAAAGGGTCAAGGCTCGGTCAAAAACGGTCGGGATTCGCTCTCCAAGCGGCGGGGCGTGAAGGCCTTCGGCGGGCAATTCGTCACCACCGGCAGCATCCTCGTGACCCAATTGGGCACGCGCTTCCATCCCGGACGCTATGTCCGCCGTGCCCGCAATGATACCCTCTTCGCCCTCACCGACGGCACCGTCTACTTCGATCAGGGCGGCAAGCGGATCAACATCCTCCCGGTCGATCCCGAATGCACCGCGATCGGCTGAGGGTCGGCTGAGGAAAGAGTGCGGAGGGGAGTGGAGTTAAGCCCCGGTTCATCTGGAGGGGCTGGCGCTGGACTGGCCCTTGTCCTCCAAATCCAGCACGCGCGGAACGCCGGCCTGGCCAACGGTGAGTTTCCGCTTCCCCGGTGAGGCGGGAAGGCATACCCCTACCGCGGCCTTGGGCCGGGACCATTTCCGCCTCACAAAGCGCTGCTTTTTCCGGTGCTGTTTCTCCGGGCAGCGTGGCTTTTTCGGGACTATTTCCGGGGCTATTTCTACTTCCTCCTTCGGCGGGGCAGCGTGGCTTTTTCGGGACTAATTTCCTTCCCGCAGGGCGTCGAGTTGTCCCTGGCGCCAGCGCTGGAGCAGTTCGCGCACGCCGGCTCCGCGGGGGGAAGGCGTTGTCCAGTGGACAGCCGCCTGGACCTGGGGGAGGGCGTTGGCCACCGCTACCCGCAAGCCGCACAGCTCCAGAAACGTCAGGTCGTTTTCCGCATCCCCTACGCCGATGACCTCCTGGGGCGATAGCCTCAGTTGCTCCAGGAGCCGCTTCAAGCCGAAGGCTTTATCCACTCCCCGTGGCAGTACCATGACGGCATCCTTGTTCATGATGACTTCCAGGGGCAGACTGCTTTCGTCAATCACCTGGCGCACGGTGTCCTGATGGGGCTGAAAGGTGGCGACGATGACTTCCCCGGTGACGATCGGGTGCACGCCCCGCTGGTGCAGGGTCTGGACGAAGTCCGGCGGGGGCGGTTCGGCCAGCACCTGCTGCCGCTGCCGTTGCGGATCGTAGAGCACCGCCCCATTTTCCACCACGGCTTGCTCGAACAGTTCCAGCCGGTCGCACACCTGGAGCAATTCGGGCAGCACCCGGCCGGTGATCAAGAGCAGGCGCAAGCCGGCGGCGCGGGCCGCTGTCAGCTCCGCCCACACCTCAGCGGGGACCATGCCGTCGTGGGCGAGCGTTCCGTCATAATCCGTGGCCAGGGCACGCCAGCGCATGAGGACTCCTTCGGTTCCGCAAGGTAGATTTCGCTTGGTCTTCCGGAGGGCTGTCTCACTTGTGTCCCGTCCCGGAAGCGGAGAGGTAACCGCGGGACTGCATCCACTCGGCGGCCCGTTGCGGCCAGGTGGCGCAGGGATGGGGCACCTTGCGCATGCCGTAACCGTGGCCCCCGCTGGCATACACATGCAGCTCCGCTGGCACCTTGTGCTTTTTGAGGGCCAGATAAAGCGCCACGCTGCTCTCACTGCTGAACGGATCATCCGAGGAATGCACGAAGAACATCGGCGGGCTGGATTTGTCCGGCTGGAACTCCGGCTTGAGCTGCCCCTGTTGATCCACGAGCCAGGCGGGGTAAATGAGCAGGGCGAAGTTGGGCCGGCTGGAGGCGCGGTCGTGCTCATCCCGCGGCTCGTAATACCGCTTGGAGGCGAGGCAGGTCCAGGCCGTCAGGTTCCCGCCGGCGGAAAAGCCGATCATGCCGATCCGCTGCGGATCGATCCGCAGCTCCGCCGACCGGCTGCGCAACAGGGAGATGGCTCGCTGGGCATCCTGGATCATTGCCAGGTTCTCCGGCGTTTGGCCCGGCCGCTTCGGCACGCGGTACTTGAGCAGCGCCGCCGTGACCCCCAGCGAATTGAGCCAGGCGCACACCTGCGTCCCCTCGTGTTCGATGGCCAGAATGCTGTAGCCGCCGCCCGGCGCCACCAGCACCGCGCAGCCCGTCCGCTTCTCCGCCGGCGGCTGGTAGATCGTCAACGTCGGCGTTCCCACGTCCGTCAGCCGCTTGATCTCCAGCTGCCCCGGCTTGCTCTCCAGATACCGCTCCGGACCCACTTTTTGCTTTTCATCCGGCGGCTCACCCGGCCAGAGCGGCCAAACCGCTTCTTCCGCCCCCGCGGCTGATCCCCCCAGCCCGCAGCCCGCCAGAATCACCACCGCCGTCCATATCCGCGCTGCTCGGCTCATGGCTACTCCTCCCCACAACGCCTTGCTCTGGGCCAACCCCTGGACTCCTCGGAAATCTCAGATGTTTCCAGAGATCACCCCTCGGTTTCCCTAGCGTTCCGGCATGCTGTTTTCCGGCATGCTATTACCAGATACGATCCGGTCCAGCCGCGGACCAGCCAGTTCACCAGGCTGCACCGTTTCACCAGGCTGTACCCCTCCCCAGAGAGAAAGCCGCCAGGGCAGCGGACGCCGAGCGGACACGGAGCAGCAGGGGAAAACGGCAACGTCAAGCGGGGAAGGAGGCTGACCGGACACGAGCAGAGGCAGAAACGGCTACAGGAGGGAAAAAGGGAAAAAAGGGAGGAAAAAAAGAGGCTCCACCGGTTGTGCCGGCGGAGCCAGACCTACACTTGCGGCGGTAGGATTTGAACCTACGACCTCCAGGTTATGAGCCTGGCGAGCTGACCGGGCTGCTCCACGCCGCGTCAACTTGTCAATGCATCGGTAGTGTAGGACCCTGAGTGTCCCGTGGCAAGGGGGGCGGTGCCCTCATCCCCCGACCCTTTCTCCCACGCTGGGGCGGTGCCCTCATCCCCCGACCCCTTCTCCCACGCTGGGGCGGTGCCCTCATCCCCCGACCCCTTCTCCCACGCTGGGGTGGTGCCCTCATCCCCCGGCCCCTTCTCCCACGCTGTGGGAGAAGGGGAGGAAGAGGTGGGGGAAGGGGGGACGCTGTGGGAGAAGGGGAGGAAGAGGTGGGGGAAGGGGGGACGCTGCGGGAGAAGGGGAGATAATCGAGGCGCGGCTGGTTTGTGTCCTCACATTGTCGGGCGCCTCTGTCCTTGTCCGTTCTTATCCGTCATCGAGGATCGAAGATGGCGTTACTGGGGAGTATGGGGGCGGTCCCAACCGGAGCGGTCCCGTCGGGGGGAAGAGTTGGTACAAGTCTTATCCGTCATCGAGGATCGAAGATGGCGTTACTGGGGAGCAGCGGGGCGGTCCCAACCGGAGCGGTCCCGTCGGGGGGAAGAGTTGGTACAAAAATGACGAAGGCTGCCGGTGGCAGTGAAGTGATCCCAACGATGGTCAAGGGAGCCGCGAACGATGCAAGGGGACATTTATTTGGGCCGGGTGCTGGGGATACCGTTTCGGGTGCACTGGAGTTGGTTTGTGGCGGTGTTGCTGATTGCTTGGACGCTGGCGGACCATTACTTCCCGCAGATGCTGCCGGAGCACGGGGAAGCGGGCCGGGGGTGGTTTTGGATGTGGGGTGTGGCGGCGGCGTTGGGGTTATTTGTGTCGGTGCTGCTGCATGAGCTAGGGCATGCGCTGGCGGCCCGATTTTACGGGATTGCCACGCGGGGCATTCGGCTGTTCATTTTCGGGGGCGTGGCGGAACTGGGGGGCGAGCCGCGCCGGCCGATCCACGAGATTGTCATCGCCGTGGCCGGGCCGGCGGTGAGCGTGCTGCTGATCCTCGTGTTTTCCTTCGCCGTCAGTCTGGTGGTGCTCGGCAGCGGGTTGACCTTCGTGGCGCTGGAAGACGGCAGCGGCTGGCAATTGCTCGGCGGCTCGCGCTGGGTTAGTGCCGTGGCCGCCCTGTTCTATTACCTGGCCATGATCAACACCGTCCTGGTGCTGTTCAACCTGATTCCGGCGTTTCCGCTCGATGGAGGGCGTGTGCTGCGCGGCGTGGTGTGGCTCGTGAGCGGGGATTATCTCGGCAGTACCCGCCTGGCAGCGATGGTGGGGATCGGTTTTTCCTGGCTGCTGTTTGTGGGCGGATTTTTCCTGGCGATGCTGGGGCATTTCCTGGCGGGACTGTGGTTTTTCTTCCTGGGGATGTTTTTGCAGAATGCGGCGACCTCCAGCGTGGCCTATGCCCAGATGCAGCAGTTGCTCCGCGGGGTGCGGGTGGTGGACATTCTCTGTCGGGACCCGATCGTCATGCCGGCGGGTTTGACCGTGCGCGAAGCGGTGGAGCTGTTCTTCCTGCGGCGGCCCTACAAAGCTTATCCGGTGGTCCAGGCGGATGGCCGCTTTGTCGGCATGCTCAATCTGGCGGATGTCCAGCAAGTCGAGCCGGCCCAGTGGGAGCAAACGACCGTGGGGGAACTGGCTGCGCGGGGGGAGCGCGTGCCGGCCGTGCGCCTGGATGAACCGGCGATCCGCGCCTTGCACAAACTGGCGGAAAGCGGCCAAAGCCGCCTGCCCGTCCTGGAAAACGGCCATCTCGTGGGTTTGGTCTGCCGGCGCGATCTGATGAACTACATGGAAATCCGGGCCGGATTGATCGCTCCGCGGGAGTGGGCTGTCTCCAGGGCCGAGGAGTAGGGCCGCGGCAGTTCCTGGGCGGCTGTCGCTTTGCTCAGGCGCCGCTTTTTCCCTCGCCGATTCTGACGGAACGGTCCCGATGGCGCAGGTGTTCCAAGCGCCGCACGAATGCCTCTGGCTGGCGCACGCCGGGCAAGATCAAGCGACGATTGGCCGCCTGAATCTCGATGGTGCCAATTCCCAGGCAGCGTCCGAATACCCCCCGGCGGATTGTCACCTGGCGAATCTCGTCCAGCGGCAGCGGCGGCTGATACGGATGCCAAAAGCCAAAATCGACCAGTAAAGCCCGATCTGTCAAGCGGTAGGTATAGGTGACGGTGCGGTAGAAGAAGAGGGCCGCTAAGATCGGCCAGACGGCCCAGGCCAGGAGGAAGACGGCCAGCGCCCCCATGCGATCCGCCAAGCCGGAGAGGTCTTCAAAGTACCACCGGCCCAGCCAGACGCCCCAGGAGAGGATCGCCGCCCCCGCCACAAGCACCGCCAACGCCCGCGGATCGTAGCCATACCAGGCCAGGTCCCGATGCGCCGGATCGGAAGAATCGGCCATCGATTCATTCTCCCAGAACGTACAATCGACCGAAAGCGTCTCTTCTATTCTCTCGATATTATTTGTCAGTGGGATGCCAGAGGATTGCGAATCCAGAGAACCGAGTCCTGTAAAAACAACCGAACTTATCAAGTTTTTTGTGGCAAGCCTCTTCTCTCAGGAATATAATTGGAATAGACTTGTCAGGAAGCGAGCGGCAAGTGTGTATGTTACCTTTCCCTGTCTCTTTCCAGAGGTGGTGATGCCATGAACTACATTCAACAGCGCCGTCAGACATTGACGCAAAGTTTGAAGAAGCACGGGGTCGATGCGTTTTTAGTCACGGCCGTACCGAACGTCACGTATTTGACGGGTTTTACGGGCGATTCGAGTTATTACATCGCCACGCACCGGCACAATTACATTGTCAGCGACGCGCGCTACGAGGAGCAAATCCGCGAGGAGTGCACGGAGCTGGAAGTCATCATCCGCGGTCATGACAAGACGACATTGGAAGCGGCGGCGGAAGTGCTCAACAAGAGCGGGGCCAAGAATGTCGCGGTAGAAGGGAATCGGATCACGGTCGGGGAGTTGGAGCAGCTCAAGAGTTTATCGCCGCGGATCACTTTCGTGCCGATCAACGGCGAGGTGGAGTCGATGCGGCTGATCAAGGATCCGTCCGAGGTGGAGCAGATCCGGGCGGCGGTGCGGATCGCGGAGCGGGCCTTCCAGATGTTCACGGCCACGCTGCGGGAGACGGACACGGAGAAGGAGATGGTGGATGCCCTGGACGGGTACATCCGCCGGGCGGGGGGTCGAGCGCCGGCCTTCCAGCCGATCGTCGCCGTGGGCGAGCGCGGCGCGCTGCCCCATGCTCCGCCGACCAACAAGCAGTTGGGCGAAGGGAGCAAGCTGGTCATCGACTGGGGCGTGGACCTGATCTACAAGTGCGATCTGACGCGGACGATCCGCAGTCCGTTCACCACGATGCCGATGCGCAAGAACAAGTACGAGCGGGTGGGGGTGAACTTCGAGGAGGTGTACAACATCGTGCTATCGGCCCAGAATGCGGCCCTGGCGATGATCAAGCCGGGGGTGAAGGCCAAGGATGTGGACGCCGCCGTGCGCAAGGTTTTCGACTCGGCCAAGCTGCGGCGCGGCCCCAAGGATGTCAAACTCAGCGACTTCTTCACCCACGGACTGGGCCACGGCATCGGCCTGGAACTCCACGAAGCGCCCCGCATTCGCGCCAACTCCAACGACGTCCTCGATTCCGGCATGGTCATCAGCATCGAACCGGCGCTGTACATCCCCGGCTGGGGCGGCGTGCGGATCGAAGATAACGTCCTGGTCACCCACAACGGTTGCACCTTGCTGTCTTCCGTGGCCCGGCAGTTGCCCGCCGGCGTGGAACAGGAGACGGAAGAAGCCGTCGAGTGATAGCTCCCCTCCGTCCTGAGCGAACCGGAGCGATCGCGTGCGGGTCGCCCGCGGGACCCTGTCCAAACCTTTCCGTGGCGGGCAGGAGCCTCGGGGACCTGTTTTGGCTGGATTCAGCCGCTTGGACCTTCCCCGCTGCCATGCACGGTCCAGTGGTGCCGTGTTCTGCGGCCGGTGGGCGGGGCCAGGCGGGTTCGACCACCGCTGCCGCCGAGGGTTCCAATCACTACACTAATGCCCCTAACGGGAATGCCGAAGTGAGGGTCAGGCGCCGCGCCTCCGCGACGGTCCAGGTGCTGCCCGTGTGCACCGGCGGGCTGGCAGCGGAGGACAGCGGTTGAGCCGCCCGTGGCAGAGCCGGTGGTGTCTGCCCGACACAGCCGCGCTAGCCGAGACCGGCGGGCGGCCTCTGGCAGCGGAAGGCCTCCTCTGAGCGGATGTGTGAGGACGAGACTGTGGCGGAAAGTAATGACAAACACGAATCGCCCCGGCCGTTCGATGTGCGGACGGTGGAATATCTGCTCAAGCTGATGAGCGAGCATGATCTGAGCGAAGTGGACCTGCGGGAAGGGGACCAGCGCATCCGTTTGCGGAAAGGTCCGGCGCCCGCTTCGGCGGCACCGTATGCTGCTCCTCTCCTTCCTCCCGCTCTCGTTTCCGCTCCGACGGCGGCCCTGTCTGCGGAGTATCGGCCCGCCGCCTCGAATCCGCCCGCGGCGGTCGCCGATCCCCCGGCTTCGGCTCCTGCTTCCCCGCCTGCTCCCCCGGCGACGAGCCGCAAAATCCACGAAATCCGTTCCCCCATGGTCGGCACCTTCTACTCCAAACCCAAGCCGGACAAACCCGACTACGTCACCGTTGGCTCGCGGGTGTCGCCAAATACCGTCGTCTGCCAGATCGAAGCGATGAAGCTGTTCAACGAGATCACGGCCGATTGCAGCGGGACCATCGTGGAGGTGTGCGTGAACAACGGCGACTTTGTGGAATACAATCAGGTGCTCTTCCGGGTGGAGCTGGATTGAGAGACGGCCAAGCGGCGGCAAACCGCCTGGTTCGGTAAGGGGGGGCAGAGGCCGAGCCGGTCCAGGTCCGGCGGGCGGCTGAAGGGAGCGGACGCCAGAGCAAGTCGCAGCAGAGGAGCACAGGTCCTTGCCCATGTTCCAGAAGATACTGGTCGCGAATCGAGGGGAGATCGCCCTGCGGGTGATCCGGGCCTGCCGCGATCTGGGGATTCAGGTGGCGGTGGTGTATTCGGAGGCGGATCGGGGAGCGCCGTATTTGGAGCTGGCGGATCAGGCGATTTGCATTGGTCCGGGTCCGGCGCCGGAGAGTTATTTGAAGATTCCGCGGATCATCGCAGCGGCGGAAGTGGCCGGGGCGCAGGCGATTCATCCGGGCTACGGCTTTCTGTCCGAGAACAGCAAGTTTGCGGAGCAGTGTCGGGAGTCCGGGATCGAGTTCATCGGTCCGCCGGTCTCCGCGATGGAGAAGTTGGGGAACAAGGACAAGGCCAAGGAACTGGCCCGAGCGGCGCGGGTGCCCACGGTGCCGGGCAGCGACGGGATCGTCACCTCGGATGAGGAAGCGCTGCGGGTGGCGCGTGCGGCAGGATACCCGGTGTTGATCAAAGCGGCGGCGGGCGGCGGCGGCAAAGGGATGCGCCTGGTCCGGGAGGAAGCCGCCTTGCTGCCCCTGCTCCATCAGGCCCGCGCCGAGGCTGAGGCCGCCTTCAAGGATGGCAGCGTCTTCATCGAAAAATATCTGGAACGTCCCCGCCACGTCGAAGTGCAAATCCTCGGCGACCAGTACGGCAACGTCATCCACCTCTTCGAGCGCGATTGCTCCCTCCAGCGGCGGCACCAAAAACTGGTGGAAGAATCCCCCGCGCCCCACTTGCCTGACAGCGTCCGGCAAGCGATTTGCGAAGCGGCGGTGCGCCTGGCCAAGGCCGCCGGCTACTACTCCGCGGGCACCTGCGAGTTCCTCGTCGATCAGCAGTACAATTTTTACTTCATCGAGGTCAACGCCCGGATCCAGGTGGAGCATCCGGTCACGGAGCTAGTCACCGGCGTGGACCTGATCCGGGAGCAGATTCGCATTGCCGCCGGGGAGAAGCTGCGCTACCAGCAGGCGGACATTGTCCAGCGCGGCTGCGCCATCGAGGCGCGGATCAACGCCGAGAACCCGGAACAGGACTTCCGGCCCAGTCCGGGTACGGTCACCGTCTGGCGGCCCCCTGGCGGACCTGGCGTACGCCTCGACACCCACGTGGTCACCGGCTACCGCGTTCCCCCGAATTACGACTCTATGGTCGCCAAACTCCTCGTCTATCAGCCGACGCGGGCCGAAGCCTGCGCCGTCATGCGCCGGGCCTTACGTGAGTTCATCGTCGAAGGCATCCACACCACCATCCCCTTGCACCGGCAAATCTTCGAGCATCCCGCCTTCCTCGAAGGGCGCGTCTATACCACCCTCATCGAGCAGGAAATCCTCCGCCCGCGCCGCTCCGCCTCCGCCTAGTCCGCCGGCTTTAGGTTTGGCCGGCAGGGTCCCGGTGTGTCCCGCCCCGGGATGGGGCTTAGCCGTCATGGGATTAAGCTTCCCTCCGAGCGGGAGAGGAACACGCTTCTCCATTCCTTCACGTTTGCTCCACGGAAAATGTCCCTTCTGGATTCCTTCACGTTTGCTCCACGGAAAATGTCCCTTCTGGGGCTTCCGCCGCCGGAAGGTGTGAAGAGGCCGTGAGACTTGGATGGATTCTCGGCGCTCCGCCCGTCTTGCTCTCGCAGAAAGCTATCAGACCGTTGTAGGATGGAATAAAGCCGCCGGAGAAACAACGATGCGCTTTTCCCTGCTGATCTGGGATTTTGATGGCACGCTGGCGGATTCGTTAGCGCTGGCGCTGGAGTTGTTCAACCGCTCCTCGGCCGTGTGGGGGTACCGTCCGGTGACGGACGTGGAGGCGGTGCGGCATCTGTCGGCCCGGCAGTTTATGCGGCAGCATGGCATCTCCTGGTGGCGTCTGCCCCGGCTGGTGCGTTACTTTCATGCGGAGGCGGCGGCCTACGCCTCCCAATTGCGCCTGTATCCCCCGGTGGCGGAGATGTTACCCCCCCTGCGCGAGGCAGGCTTGCGCTTCGGCATCCTCTCGTCCAACAGCGAGGCGAACATTCGGGCCACATTGCGGGCCAACGGCCAGGAAGAGGCGTTTGAGTTCATCGCCTCCTGCCCGCGCCTGTTTCGCAAGGGTTCCGCCTTGAGACGGCTTGTCCGCCGCCTGGACGTGCCCCGTGAGCGCATTCTCTATCTAGGGGATGAAGTGCGGGACATCACCGCGGCGCGGAAGGCCGGCGTCGCCATCGCGGCGGTGAGCTGGGGGTTCCATGCTCTGCCAGTGCTGCGGGCCGCCCAGCCGGACTTCCTCCTGACGCATCCCCATCAGTTGTGGGACGTACTTGCGGCCGTGCCGGCGAGCGCGGAGCGCGCCCCTGGTGTTTCCCCCGGTGCCGCTCGGCTTCCCTCTCCCGCGGCGTAATGCCGGTGGATCAGATCATTTTGAATCCAGAGCAGTTTCTGGAAGGCCCGCACCAGCCGCTGCTCCGCCGCCTTTCCCAAACCCAGGCCGAAAATCGCCGCCGTCACGGCATCCGCCACGAATCCCATCAGGGCGTTCATCTGGACCTGCGGCACGTGAATGTTCGGATTTCCCGCCTGCCGCGTGTGAATCTTCCCCACCATGTCCAGGTATTCCACCATCTTGCCGTCGTAAGGACGCGTGACCAGGGCGCTGAGATAGCGGGCCAGGTGCTGCTTGCGATAGCGAATCTGGGGGTGGTCCATCGTCAGCTCGGCGAGAGACGGGGGCGTGGGGCCTTCATAGCCGTGCTGCCGGGGCAGAAAATGCCGCCAAGTGGCGTCCTGCTGGATCAGCTTGTCATACACGGCATCGACGAGTACCGGAACCAGCGGAGCCAAAGACGCCGCCGCCTCATGCAAAGCCGCCTCATCGTCTGGACCAAAACCGATAAAGTCGGCCAGATAACGATAACGGTACCCCAAGTCCCGTTCCAGGCGGGCTTCGTCGATCTGTCGCATGGCTGTCACTCCTTTCTCGGAAGGTGCAGGTGGGACCAGAACAACTCCAGGCGGGGACCCGAACCGCAGGCGGGATTTCCAGGTGCGGCGGGCCAAAGTGGAGGGAAAGAGGATATAGGAGTATTTTATCCTCTTTAGTGGGAGTGTAGCGTCGTATAATGGAAAGTCAAGGGGCAGGTGGTAGAAATCCGAAAAAAAAGTGGGGAGGCCGGTCGATGTTGTCTCAGACGGCGGAGTATGCTTTGCGGGCGGTGGTGTATCTGGCCTACGAAGCACCGGAAGCCCGCACGACGGAGCAGATTCATCAGGCGACGCTGGTCAAGCGGGCCTATTTAGCCAAGATTTTGCAGGGGCTGGCCAAGAAGGGGATTGTCACGACGCAGCGTGGGGTGGGAGGGGGCGTGGCCCTGGCGAAATCGCCGCAGGAATTGACCCTGCTGGAGGTGGTCAACGCCGTGGAGCCGCTCCAGCGCATCCGCACCTGTCCGTTGGGGATAGCCACCCACGGCAGCCGGCTGTGCCCGCTTCACCGGCGGATCGATGCGGTTTTGGCCGTCGTCGAGGAACAATTCGCCCGCACCACCTTGGCGGAAATTCTCTCCGAACCCGGCGCCAACATGCCGCTGTGCGAAACCCCTCGCCCGGTCAAACTCCAACTCCTCAAACGCCCGACCTGATCGGTTCCAACGTCCTCGCTCTCCCGGACCGGCCTATTCGGCCTGTGGGCCGTTTCCGCCGCCTGCTTTGAGCGGCTTCTGTGCTCCTCTCTGTTCCTTCATTTTCTCTCGTTTTCCCCGTTGTTCTCACATTTCCTCTTCTGCTACCCATTTTGGGGTGAGTCTCTCATTTGTCGCTCATTTTTGGACTTTTCTCCATGTGATGACTTTCCATTTTCGTCTAGTTTTGTACAATTGCATTTCCGTTTTTGGCTTTCCGTGACACGCGAAGTCAGGAAAAGGATGTCCACCCAGGAGGAAGCAGCCATGAGCATGGGAAAGCTGGCCGTGATGGCGAGGCTGGGGAAGCTGGTGGTGCTAGCCAGTCTAGCGGCGGGATGGTGGCTGGGGGGAGCGGCGGCGGTGCAGGCGGCGGAGGGGAACGGGGCCGAGAAGTCGGAGCGCAGCGAGGAGGAGGTACAACTGACGGAGGAGGAGCAGCAGTTGCTGGAGCTGACGAACGCCGAGCGGCAGCGGTGCGGTTTGCGGCCTTTGCGTCCCCATCCCCTGTTGATGCTGGCGGCCCGGCGGCATGCGCAGAACATGGCTCGCCAAGGCCGGTTGTCCCACACGCTCGATGGCAAGACCTTTGCGGATCGGGTCAGCGAAGTCGGCTATACCTATCGGCATCTGAGCGAGAACATCGCGTGGAATCCGGCGACGCCGTTGGCTGCCCTGCGCTGCTGGCTGGCTTCGCCGGGCCATCGGGCCAATCTGCTCGGACCTGGTGAGGAAGTCGGGCTGGCTGTGGCGACCAACGAGCGCGGCGAGCGTTACTGGGTCCAAGTCTTCGGCACCTCAGCCCGCTGAAGGCGGGGTTTTTCGCACCGGCGTTTTTGGTCCGCCGCTGGGTCTGCCTGCTGTCAACGCACTGCCACCCGTTCCGCTTCCCCCGGCTGTTCGCCTTCCTTCCCTTGTCAAGAGGGCTGGATCGGGTGGAAGGGAAGGGTTTCGGCTCGACAGGGGCGGGGTTGGCCGCAGGGATGGCGGTGGGACTACAATGGGGTCGAAAGCGGGGGCGGGGAATGGCCCTGGCGACGGCCGCAGGGTGCCGGGCGATAGCCGCAAGCTGCCGCCGGATGCTGCTGGTCGAGAAAAAGCTGTCAGCAGGCGGGGAGCGGCACCTCCCCCGTCAAACGGAGAAGGGTCAAGCGACATGGGACGTGTCATTGTCATCACGGGTGTGACGCGGGGTTTGGGCCGGGCGCTGGCGGAGGAGTTTATCGCCGGGGGCCATGTAGTCGCCGGCTGCGGGCGGGATGCGCGGCGGATCGCGGAGTTGCAGGAGCGTTACGGCACGCCCCATCTCTTGGCCGCGGTGGATGTGCAGGAAGAAGCCGCGGTGCGCCGCTGGGCCGGAGATGTCCTCGCCCGCCTCGGCCCGCCGGACCTGCTGATCAACAACGCCGCCGTGATGGCCCGCCCCGCTCCGCTCTGGCAGTTGCCTGCCGAGGAGTTCCGCCGCTCGTTTGCGGTCAACGTGGCCGGCATGTTCTATGTCTTGCAAGCGTTTTTGCCCGCGATGGTGGAACGGCGCCGCGGTGTTATCGTCAATCTGTCCAGTACCTGGGGCCGCAGCACTGCGCCGCGCGTCGCCACCTACTGCGCCACCAAGTATGCCGTGGAAGGACTCACGCTGGCCCTGGCTCAGGAACTGCCCCGCGGCATGGCGGCCATCCCCCTCAATCCTGGCATCATCGACACGGACATGCTGCGCTCGATCTGGGGTGCCAACGCCGGCCGCTATCCCAAGGCCGAAGCCTGGGCCAAACGCGCCGCTCCCTTCCTCCTGCAATTGTCTGCCGATGACAACGGCAAGTCCCTGACTGTGCCGTGATCAGGCGCCGCTCATCCTGAAGCCGAACCTCTCTTGAATCGCGGCCCCGCGGAGGCGAAACTCCGAAGCGGAGAAGGATCAGGAGACCAGGGAAAAGAACAGCTCTTCCAGGTCGTTCTGGCGGTAGTATTCCTGCAAGTCGCGGAGGGTGCCACAGGCGACGATCTGGCCGCGGGACATGATCGCGACCCGGTCGCAGAGTTTTTCCACCTCGCGGAGGATGTGGGTGGAGAAGAGGATGGTTTTGCCCTGGCCGCGGAGTTGTTGGATCGTCTGGAGCACGGCGCGCTGGACCAGGACATCGAGGCCGACGGTCGGTTCATCGAAGATGAGCACCGGGGGGTCATGGACCAGGGCGCGGGCGATCGAGACTTTTTGCTTCATGCCGGTGCTCATTTCCCCGCCGCGGCGGTGGCGGAAGTCGTTCATCTGCAAGGTAGCGAACAGTTCCTCCATGCGGCTGCGGAGGCGTTGGGGCGGTATTTGGTAAAGCTGGCCGTAGTATTCCACCATTTCCCAGGCGGTCATGCGTTCGTAAATGCCGGTGTTGGCGGAGAGGAAGCCGATGTGGCGGCGGACCTCGGCGGCTTGTTCCACCACGTCGAAGCCGGCGACACGCGCTAGGCCGCGGCTGGGCCGCAACACCGTGCAGAGCATCCGCAAGGTGGTCGTCTTACCCGCCCCATTGGGGCCGAGCAGCCCGAACACTTCCCCCGGTTGGACCGTGAAGTGCAGGTTCTCCACCGCAGCTTTGCTGCTGCCGCGAAACCACTTCGTCAAGCCCTGGACTTCGATCATTCCTGTTCCCCGCCTTCCCCACGCCTGGCTGCCGCCTCCCGTTCCCGCTGCCAACGGCGGTAATTGTCCCAACTCGCCGGCTCGATCGGAAAGGGGGGAGACATCTCGCCGTTCAGGTACAACTGCACCCAGTCGTGCTTTTCGCCGCTGTTATCCTCAACAGGGAAGAGCAGGAAGTCGCCGTAGTGGGACAGGGCCACTTGCCGGTCTTTCCGCCCCACTGCCACGACCAGGTCGCCCAATAGGGCTGCCTTCCAGGGCGGGCGGGTTGGCAGGTCCACAATCGTCGGGTCCGTGTGCGGATCGCCGTGGCGGATGTCTTGGAGGAACCGCTCGAACCAGCGCAACTGCGCGCGGTTGGGCCGGATGCGGAACAGCTCGCGCAGGTTGCGGTAGCTCTGCCACTGCCGCCAGGCGCTCAGCAGAAACAAGCCGATGAGGAAGGCCAGAATCGGATCGGGTCCAAACCCCACCTGAAATTTCAGGTACGCTATCATGCCGTTGAGTAAGGCGAAAGCCAGAAGAATCAGGGCGTCGCACAGCACTCCTTCCGCCGAGGGGAAGAACCACTTGTAGAAGGCGATTAGCAATTCCCCCAAGATGAAGAAGGCATAGATGGCCAGGATCAAGTCATTGCCGCCATTCTTTTGCGAGAGGAAGGCGAAGAAGGCCATGATCAGAGCGAAGACGAAGTTTTCCCGGCCGCTCCGCTGCACGGCCCGGCACAGATCGCGGTACATCAGGACGTGGACCAGCCGCTGGTGCAACTCCGCCGCACTCATCGAAGCGGCGGACTCCTTGTCGGAGGCCGCCTCGGAATCGCCTGACGCATCGGAACTGTAAGGAGTCCCCCAGGACATGGATGCTTTCCCCCTCATGCGGAGACAAGCCAACTGTGTTTGTGCTATTGTTTCCTCGGCCAGCCATTCTGGCAATCGGAGTTCTGCCGCTCCGGCGGGAGGAAGCGGCAGCAGCGGGCGGCGGGGAAGGACGGCAGCGGAGGGAGGACAGCGACGGGGAGGGCTGCCGCGGCGAGGCTTTTCACGAAGCCAGGGGTAAGGCAAAGGAGGGGGACGGCGGCGGGGTAGGCGGACGGGTGTCGATCAGTTCGTAGAAGACGTTGCGCTGACGCGGTTCCCAGCCGGCTTCCCGGATCGCCCGGCGGATTTCTTCGAGCGTGAGGTAATAGACCGTCCCAGCGGAGGCCACCACGTTTTCCTCGATCATGAGGGACCCCATGTCGTTGGCACCGAAGAAGAGGGCGATCTGGCCGATCTTGCCCCCCTGCGTGACCCAGGAGGATTGGATGTTGGGGATGTTGTCGAGGTAGAGGCGGGCGATGGCCTGGGTGCGGAGGTATTCAAAGGCGCCGACTTCTGGGAAGTGGGCCATTTTGTGCCCCGGCTGGAGCGTCCAGCAGATGAAGGCGGTGAAGCCGCCGGTCTCGTCTTGCAGTTCGCGCAGGCGGGTGAGGTGTTCGATCCGCTCGGCTTCCGTCTCGATGTGGCCGAACATCATGGTGCAGGTCCCTTTGCCGCCCAGTTCGTGCCACACCCGGCAGACTTCCAGCCATTCCTGGGTCAGGGCTTTGCCTTTGGTCAGCTCTTTGCGGACGCGATCGACCAGGATTTCGCCACCGCCTCCCGGCAGGGAGCCGAGACCGGCAGCTTTCAGGCGGGCCAGCACCTCCCGCAGCGGCAGCTTGTTGATCTTGTGGAAGTGCCAAATCTCCGGCGGGCTGAACGCATGCAAATTGATCTGCGGATAGCGCGCCTTGATGTCCCGCAGCAGCTCCTCGTACCACTCCAGTTTGAGCTGCGGGTGCATGCCGCCCTGGAGCAGGATCTGGTCGCCGCCTAAAGCGATGGTCTCCTCGATCTTGCGGTACAATTCCTCGCGGGGCAGGACGTAGGCATCCGCATCGTGGGACTTGCGGTAGAAGGCGCAGAAGTCGCAGACCGCCGCGCAGATGTTCGTGTAGTTGATATTGCGGTCGATGTTGTAAGTGCGGTACGGTTCGGGATGGAGGCGCAGGCAGACGGCATGAGCCGCTTGGCCGAGGCGGATCAAATCGCGGCAGCGGAACAGTTCCAATCCTTCTTCCGGCGTCAGGCGATAGCCATCGACGGCTTTGCCGAGGATACGGTCGAGGTCGTTCATGGCGCAGCTCCGGCGAAGGCCAGGGCGGGTAAGGAGGTTTGCAGCCGCCGTTCTTCCAGGGGCGGCGTCAGGCCGAGTTGGGCGGTCAGTTCCGCGAAGCGGCGCAGGCCGGCCAGTTCCCACGCTCCCAGGTCATAGCGGATGATATGGCTCAGGTAGCGGCGGCAGTAGCCGGCGTCCAGATGGAGCCGGGCGGCTTCCCGTTGAGCGATCAGTCCCAGGCGCGAGAGGCCGCGCTGCCGCGCCTGGAGGAACGGTTCGGCCACGTCCTCCAGAGGGATTTCCGGCCGCACCGCCCAAAGGGCATAAACCATCGGCAGGCCGGTCCAGTCGGTCCATTCCGTGCCCAGATCGTAGGCGTAGGGCCACCCCGGCAGGCAGGCGTGCATCGCCCGATCGCCGATCAAAAGCACAGCGTCGGCCTCCACGTCCTCCACCGTGTGGTGCAGAGGCAGCGGCTGATACTCCGCCTCCACGCCCCAGCGCTCTTGCAGAAGCACGCGGACCAGAACAGCACTGGTGCGGGACCCTTCATCCAGAGCCACGCGGCGGATGTGCGGCCACTTGACCCGGCTGAAAAGCGTCACGCTGAGGACCGGACCCCGCGAAGCGATGGCTATCCCCGGAATGAACGTGTAGTCCGGCGCGCGGAGAAACTCCACCACGGGAATCAAACCGATGTCCAGCGTCCCCGCGGCCATCGCATCGGCCAGGCGGCTTGGCACGTCCAGGATCAACTGCCAGGGAGGGACATAGCGGTCCAGCTCCTCGATCAGCGGACGGGCGTTAAGGTAGCTGACCGCCCCTACACGCACCTGTCGGGTCATGGTCTTGCACTCCCCATTCCAGGCTTGGTCTTTTCGTTATAAGAACCGCAAGCGGCGGTGAAAACACAACCGCCCGGCTTCGCCTCGGCGAGGAAGAAGGCGGGCAAGCCGGGGGAGGAGTTGCTGCATCAGGGGGGCTGAGGTCGCAGCGCGGTCGGGGCGGCTCTCACGGGCAGCCCGCTGGAGGACAGGGCGGACAAACCGGCACGCACACCGGGACGCACCGCTGCACGCACACCGTCACGGTGTACGGCTCCCAGCGGCAGGTCGTCACCGGCACCAAACGGCAGTGGCTTTCCGGTACCACTTTGCAGGTTGTGACAGGAACATAACGGATGCGTTCTTCACATTCCATACGGATGCGGCACTGGCGGACCACACACTGCCGGGGTTCACAAACCAGGCGGCAAACCACTCGAGGAACATATCGCACGCAGTGTTGAGGAACCAATTCCGTTGTACAACGCGTCTCATAACGGACATGGTTTTCCTGGACCAGGCGGCAGACGGTATACGGGACCACCCGGCAGCGGCTCTCCAACACCGTGAAGCAACGGCGCCGCACCTCGTGGCGGACGTGATCCTCCCGGACCAGCTTGCAGACGGTGTACGGCACCAGCGCCTTGCGCACCTCCGGCACATAGGAGCAGCGCCGTTGCGTCACCAGGCGGACGCACGTCTCCGGCACCACCCGGCAAACGGTATAGGGCCGGTAGCATACCCTTTGTTCACAAACCGTAGAGCAGCGATAGCGCGTCTCCGTACGCACCGCCGTCTCCGGAACCAGGCGGCATACCGTGTAAGGGATATAACACACCTTGACTTCAGGAACCAGAGAACAGCGGGTACGGGTCTCATAGCGGATGCAGTGTTGAGGAACCAGGCGGCAGACGGTGCGCGTACAAGGCCGCAGCTCCGTCCGGCAGACCTTGCGGCATACAGGAACCTGCACAGTGACGCATACAGGCTTGCACACCTGGCGACATTCACGGATGACACGACATTCTTCATGGGGAACCCAGATCGAGCGGCACACCACACGGCCCGGACATTGCACGAGCTGCTCTACAATCGGACCGGGGCGGTAATAGGTCGTGCAGGTGCAGGGGTCAAATACGCATTCCCCAGGCAATTGCACACATTGCTTGACCACTGGACCCGGCACATATTCCGACACCGTCACGAAACGCCCCGTGCATACCTTCTCCACACGTTCCACAATCTGCGGCTCGATGACATACTGAATCTGTGTCTGAGGGACATACTCGATCACATCATGATACGTGGTGACCGGTACGTAAAAAGTCTCCGTCTCATAAACTGGCTTTAGGACCGTGTAAGGAATAGCAACCTGGTATTGTTCCGTCACTGGACGATAATGTACAGAACGTTGCTCCCGATAATGCGTTTCCTGAATCGGCTTCCAAACAGTATAAGGCACCTGGACTGTGTAGGGTTCTACAACTTGTCTTTGGACGGTGTACGGCTGAGCGGCAATATGCTGCTCTTGAATAACTTTCGGCACAGTATAGGTGACGGGAATCTGGCACTCCTCGACCACGGGGCGCAGGACAGTGTAGCAGTGCTCGCGGTAATGGGTTTCCGCCACGGTGCGGTAGGTCGAGTAAGGAATGGCGACGACGTAGTCTTGGACCACCGTTCGCGGCACCGTATAAGTTTCCTGGCGGTAGTGGGTCTCATAGACGGGGCGGAGGACGGAGTAGGGGACGGCCACCTGGAAGGTCCGCGTCACCGGTTTCCACACCGTAAAGGCTTGCTGCTGCCACTGGGTCTCGTAAACAGGCCGCTGCACGGTATATTGGTGGATCGTATCATAATGTTCCACCACGGGCCGTTGCACCACATACTTCTGAGCTAGCAGTTGAGTTTCCTGGACTTGCCGCAAGATTGTGCAAGTCTGGACCTGATAGTGGGTCTCATACACAGGCCGGTAGCAGACCTGTTGATGGTATTCCAGGATCGGTTGGTAATGCACGGTCAGGCCGCTGACCGGCGGCGCGCATTGCTCCGGCAGCAAACAGGGTTTGGGATAGCGGCACAAGCCCAGATGCCCGGCCCAAGCCAGCGGTGCCGGCAGAAGCCATCCTCCAAGCGTCAGAAGGGCAGTGCAGAGCCAACGCTTCATAATCGTGGTCCCTCGCATGCGGGTCCTTCGCAAGGGCGGCGAATAGCGCCAGGCGATGGAGTCCTCCTCTTCTGTCAGTGTGCGCAATGCGCGGAGAACAGGAAGGCCACAAGGCTTTCTGCCGCCGTTTCCTCAAGCCCAGAATGCCGCACATTCAATCTTCCCGGCGCATCCCATGCCAGCGGCTCAGAATAAAGAATTGCTCGAATCGGCGATAATGGAATCATCGGCACTGTTCTTTGTCCTTGCAGAGGGCCTGTAGTTGATGCGAAGCGAAGGATCGGCAGAGTCGAAGATGAGGCGGCAGCGACGTTAAGGGGGCAGTTCGTCGCTGTGTGCCGGGAACGCTTCGGCCTGGGCAGGCAGGAGGTGCGGCCTGGGAGCGGAAGATTCGGCCTGGGTGAGGGACTTCAGGCCGTTGTGCCGAGGATTCAGCCTTCGCTGTGGATTTGCTCGAAGCGCGGGGCGGCTTCAAGGAAGGCGGCCAGGAGGTGGGGGTCGAAGTGGTTTTGCAGGTCTTGGGAGAGGAGCTTGACGGCGCGAGCATGGGAGAGGGCAGGGCGGTAAGGCCGTCGGCTGCGTAGAGCTTCGTAGACGCTCACCAGACTGACCACGCGGGCGGAGAGAGGGATTTCGTGGCCTTTGAGCATATCTGGGTAGCCGCTGCCATCCCAGCGTTCGTGGTGGTGGCGGACAATTTCCGCGGCCAAGGGGAGGAAGGGCAGCTCGCTCCCCAGCTTGGCGGCGACGCTGAGCATCACTTCGGCGCCGACGGTGACGTGGGTTTGCACCACGGCGCTTTCTTCTTCGCTGAGTTTATCCGGCTTGATGAGTAATCCGCGGGGAATGGCCACCATGCCGATGTCGTAGATGGGGGCGATGGCGGCTAACAGTTCCAGGTAGGCATCGTCTTTGAGGCGGGTGTATTCGCCTTGATCGACGACAGCACCGGCCAGGGCGCGGACGTAACGGATGATGCGCCGCCAGTGGCCTTCGCTCACCAGGCTGGTTTCGGCCAGCAGACGGGAGAAGGTCAGGGAGAGGGCCTCGGCAGGGGCGGCTCGCCGCAGGGCGGGAAGGGACGCGGGTTTGGCCGGCGCTTGCCGTTGGGTCAGGGCATTCGAGATGCGCTGGGTCGGCTGGCTGCTTTCGGAGCCGCTGCTTTGCGCCCGGCGCATGAGCAAGGCGCGGACGCGGGAGACGAACTCGCTCGGCTTGAACGGCTTGGCCAGGAAGTCGTCCGCCCCGGTGGTCGACAAGCCTCCGAGGGCTTCATCCGGCATCATGCCCGACATGAGGAGAACTTTGAGCCGGTCGCTGTCCCAGCCGGCGGAACGGACCTTGGCGATCAGCTCCGTGCCGCTCCAGCCCGGCAGATTGACATCGACGATCAACAAGTCCGGCGAGAAGCGGGCCAGCTCCTCGTAGGCGGATTCTGCATCGGCGGCTTCGCGCAGCTCGTAGCGGTCCTTGAGCAATTGGGTCATGAGCAGGCGGATGGAGTCTTCATCATCGACGATCAGGATGCGTTCGCGTTTGCTCGTGCGGGAAGCGGCCTCGCGGGAGAGGGTCGCGGCAGTATTGGGGAGCCAGAGGCAGAAGCCGGTGAGGGTGGACGCGACGGCGCGGGCGGAGGGGAAGCGCTGATCCGGGTCGGTTTGCATCAGACGGGCGACCAAGTCGGAGACTTCCTGCGGCACTTCGGGGCGGAGTTGGTGGACCGGCGGCGGCGAGGTGGTGAGGCGGCGGTGCAAATCCTGCAACGGGTTCCCCGTTTCCGGATAGGGTTCCACCCCGGTCAAGGCCCAGTAGAGCGAAGCGCCGAGGCTGAAGAGGTCGGCCCGGCCATCGACATTGCGGGGATCGCGAGCCTGCTCGGGGGCCATGTAGCCGATCGTGCCCAGGAGCGTCCCCGGTTCGGTGACGTTGCGCATCGGCATGCGGGCCAGGCCGAAATCCAGCACCTTCGCTTGCCAATCCGGCGTCACCAGGATGTTGGAGGGTTTGATGTCGCGGTGGATCAAGCCGTGGCGGTGGGCTTCGGCCAAGGCTTCGGCCACCTGGCGGAACAGATCGCAGGCGAGGTGCGGCGCCAGCGGCCCTTTCTCCCGTACCAGCGTGTACAGGTCCTGGCCGGGGATCAACTCCATGACGAAGTAATCGCGGTACATCGGCGTGGGGCCTGGCTGCTCCCAGCGCCCGGCGTCGAAACAGGCGACTATGTTCGGATGCTGCAACCGGGCCACGGCCCGCGCTTCCGCGTAGAAGCGGTGGACCATCCGTTCGTTCCCATCCGAGGCCCGGCTCATGACCTTCACCGCCACTTGCCGCCGCAGCGTGATGTGTTCCCCGCGGTAGACCGTCCCCATGCCGCCGTGGCCGAGCAGGTCCAGCAGCCGATAGGAACCCAGGAGCAACTCATGCCCGTTCCCTTTGCGGATGGCTTCCATCTGGAAGCGGGTGATCAGATGCCGCTGGTGCAAGGCGTGCAGCAGTTCGTCGATCGTCAGGGCTTGTTCCAGGCGGTGGCGGTCGCTTTCGGGCAGCTCCTCCCACTCCTCGTGCAGGACGATGTGCTTGTCGAGCAGCCAGTGCAGCAGCGTTTGAGGCAGGGTGGGCGCTCCTCCTTCCACGTGCACTGTCGTGGCGGGCGAAGCGGGTGATTCGAAGAGGATCGAATCCGGGTATGGCGACATGCCGGGGGCGCTCCGACTTCTTCCGGTGGGAGACCAACTCATGGCCGTATCACAATTTGGCTTACAGTTGGAGGAAAAACAAGCCGCGCAGCGGACGGAAAGTGCGGGGAGGGGCGAAAACGCTCGCAGATTTCACGCCGAGGTGAAATCCCGTGTCCGGCATCAGGCGGCGGCGTAAGAATCCTGGGAGATATTCGGCAAGCCGAGAAAAATTGGGCCGGGATAAACAGCACGGGAAGGCAGGTTCCCTTCCCAGCGACCGGTCCAAGGACGAATACAGTCTGCACCGGGCGGAGGGACCGGACTGCTCCGGGCATCGAGTCCGAGGAACCGGACTGCTCCGGGAATCGAGTCCGAGGGCGGCAGAAATGACGGGGAGTACGGGGAGGCCGTCAGACGCCGGCAGCCCGGCGGAGCGCCTCAGCCCGATCCGTTTTTTCCCACGTGAAGTCCGGCAGCTCCCGCCCGAAGTGGCCGTGGCAGGCGGTCTGCCGGTAGATCGGCCGGCGGAGTTTGAGTGTGTCAATGATGCCTTGGGGCGTGAGGTGGAAGAATTCGCGGATCAGCTCGATGAGGCGCCCTTCGGCGATCTTGGCCGTGCCGTTGGTGTTCACCCAGATGTTGAGCGGGTCGGGGTAGCCGATAGCGTAGCTGAGCTGGACTTCGCATTCGCGGGCCAAGCCGGCAGCGACGATGTTTTTGGCGATGTAGCGGGCCATGTAAGCGGCACTGCGGTCGACTTTGGTGGGGTCTTTGCCGCTGAAGGCGCCGCCGCCGTGGCGGCCCCGACCGCCGTAGGTGTCCACGATGATCTTGCGCCCGGTCAGGCCGCTGTCCCCGTGCGGACCGCCGGTTAGGAAGCAGCCCGTCGGATTGATATGGCAGGCGATGTCTCCCGCTTCCAGCTTGGGCGGCTTGTCCCCCGGCGGAATCATGACGAACCGCCCGCGGATCAGGTCCTCCCGTTCCCGCCGCAAGACCGGCTCGATCAGCTCGTGGATGATCCGTTCGCGGGCCTCATCGGTGAAATAGTCCTTATTCTGGCGGCAGGTCATCACCTCGCGGGTATGCTGGGTGCTGAGCACAACCGTATGGATGCGGTGCGGAGTTCCGTCGGCGTTGTATTCGACCGTCACCTGGCTTTTGGCATCGGGCCGCAGCCAGGGCAGCCGACCGCTCCGCCGCAACTCCGCGTGATACTCCACCAGCCGGTGGGCCAAATGGATCGGCAGCGGCATGAGGCTCTTCGTCTCGTTGCAGGCGAAGCCGAACATCATCCCCTGATCTCCCGCTCCGCCGCAATCCACCCCCTGGCTGATATGCGGACTTTGTGCGTGGATGTGGCAGTCGATCTGGCACGACTCCGCCGTAAAGCCAATCTCTTCCCGCTCCGCCTCATTACGGGCCACGTAGCCGATCTCTCGGATCACCTCCCGCACCAGACGGTCGATCGCTTCCCGTGTCAGGGGAGCCTGGGTGGTGATCTCCCCAGCCACCACGACCAGATTCGTCGTCACCAGGGTCTCACACGCCACCCGGCTGTTCGGATCATGCTGCAAGCAGTAATCCAGCACGGCATCGGAAATCTGATCGGCTACCTTGTCCGGATGCCCCATCGACACTGATTCACTGGTAAACAGATAACGCTCATCCGACACGATCACGCCCCCAACAACAACGGCCTCCCTGGACCGCAAAACCCGGCGACCCCGCTTTTGGTACGCTCGTTATACACAAACACCCTGCCCAAGGCCAAGTGCCCGGCGGATCCTTCCCCGCACTCGCGCCCCATGCGCCCCGCCTGCCTTTGTTCCCGCAGGCTAGCGGGCTTCCCCTCCATCCGTTCCCGCAGATCAGGAGGCCTGACTCCCCTTCTTCCCCCCGACTGTCGAAGCGCTGACGCTCCGCGGGGGATTCCACGTGTGCCGTCGGCCCAATCTCCTCCCTTTCCCATGATACGGCTCTCCAAATGAAATGATACGGCTCCCGCCCTCTCTTCAGGAGCGAGAGAATCAGGAGCGAGAGAAGCGAGAGCGAGGACGGAGGGAGTGGAAAAGCGGAAATCGATGGCCAGACGGTCTGATCCGGAATCCCCGCCCATTTCCTGTCCCGCATCCGGTTCTGGGCAAATACGGGGGATGCCGGTCCGGCCGGGGTCACTTTCCAGCGACAGGAAGATGTCACTTTCCGGCGACGGGAACGGCCCGGCCTTCGATGGCGGCGAAGAGCTTGCCGAAGGTCTCGGTGATGTCAGCCCCGGACTGGACGAGCACGCGCTTGGTTTCGCGGACGGTTTGCCCGGCCACGGTCAGTTCAGCAGTGACATCGTAATAGTAGAGCTGGCCGGGTTGCAGCGGCGGGGTGGTGAAGGCCCGCTCCGTCCCTTCCTGGGTCGTCAGGCGGCCATCGACATACAACTTCGCTTCCGCCGGCAGGACGAACTTCAGATGAGCGCCGATTTTCTTCCCCTCCTCTTTGGTGCCGTCCTTCTTCTCCTTATCGCCGGGTTTGGGTTCGATTGGCTTGGGCTGATCCGGCGTGCCGGGAGGCGGGGCTTGCGGCAGCGTGGGCTGGCCGTAGATGGCATACGGCGCGCCGTAGATGCCCGGCGGAGCGTAACCCCAGCCGCCGCTGGTGCGATGGCCCCACACCGTGGGCACCATGATCACCGACGGCCCAAACGCCGAGCCGATGCCGTAGTAGCCGCCGTAGCAGCCGCCGTGACAGGCCCAGGGCGTGCTCAGCCAAGCCCCATAGCCGCCGTAGCACGCGGCACTGCCGTAACAGGCCCCCAAGCAGCTACAACCCCAACCGCCGTCCACCACCGCATAAGCCCGATGGGCATACTTCCACGCTTTCTTGGCATGCAGCCAGCCGAGCAAGCCGCCGTGACAGCCCGTGCAGCCATAGCAGCCGGTACACCCCGCGCAGCCGTACAGCACCACCCCTGTGCACCCGGCACACCCCGCACAACCGGACACCACCACCGGAGCCGCTTCCGCCGCAGGCGCGGGATCGGCAGCCGGCGTCAGCGCCGCCAGAAGAACCACTCCATACATGGCGTCTCCTCCAGAAGAACTCTTGTAGCCGCAGTTGGTCCCATCTCCACCCGTCGGCCACACCTTCGATAGTAAATCTGCACAGCAGGCGAGTCAAAGGCAATCTGCGACAACTGGCGAAAATGCGTAAACCCCCGCAACCGCATAAACGGAACCGCGTTCCCGGAGAGCTTGTCCCACCACCACTTGCGGCTCTCCCAGCCGATCAAACCAAGCGATTGACTCGACGGGAATCGAGGGGCTTCCACCGTGAAGTCGTCTGCGCTGCGGCAACGGAAGCGATTTTCCGCTGCGTCCCTCGGTGGCAAGAAGGCCGGAGGGGGTTCCCGCTCCTAAACAGCTTGGCAATGCAGAGGGGTACTAAACGGAGGCGGAGGAACGAAGGATCAGAGTGGGAACAGCGGAAGCGGGGGGACGCCCCGCAGCGGCTTTCTCACCGCCCAGACTGGCGCGGCCGGCTAGCCGGGAAGCAGTTGGAGCGAGCGGCTGCGATTCATCTGATCCAAAAGGGCCTCGAACTCGGCGACAGGTTTGGGTCCGAGGTCCTCGCCGGTGCGCAGGCGGACCGAGACGGCCTGGGCCGCCACCTCCTTGTCCCCCACCACCAGAATGTAGGGCACCTTCTGCAATTGGGCTTCGCGAATCTTGGCATTCATGCGGGCGCTGCTCAGATCGGCTGTCACCCGGAAATCCCGCTCCGTCCAGCGCTGGGCCAAGTGGCGGACGTAGTCGAAGTGGCGGTCGGCGATCGGTACCAGCACCGCTTGCACGGGGGCCAGCCACACGGGGAAGGCCCCGGCGTACAGCTCGATCAGATAAGCCAGCATCCGTTCCATCGTGCTGATGACGCCGCGGTGGATCATTACCGGCCGCTTCGGGCGGTCATCGCTGTCCTTGTATTCCAGCTCGAACTGATTCGGCAGGTGAAAATCGAGTTGGATGGTGGAAAGAGTTTCCTCCCGGCCCATGACGTCCTTGACCTGCACGTCGATCTTGGGGCCATAGAACGCTGCCTCCCCTTCCGCCTCGAAAAACGGCAAGCCGTGCTCTACCAGCGCCTCCCGGAGCATCGCTTCCCCTTTGGCCCACATTTCGGGATTGTCCACGTACTTTTCCTTGTCGTTGGGATCGTGCTTGGACAGGCGGAAGCGGTAATCCTGAATGCCCAGGTCAGCGTACGCCTTCTTCATGAGGTTGAGCACGCCGGCGATTTCTTCCTTGATCTGATCCGGCCGGACGAACAGGTGGGCATCATTGAGGGTCATGCAGCGGACCCGCGACAGGCCGCCGACCACGCCGGAACGCTCGTAGCGGTACATGGTGCCCAGCTCGGCGATCCGCACCGGCAGATCGCGATAGCTCCGCGGCTTGCACTTGTACACCTGAATGTGATGAGGGCAGCACATCGGGCGCAGCACCAGCTCCTCCCCGTCGCCCACCTCCATCGGCGGGAACATGTTCTCCTTGTAATGCGCCCAATGGCCGGACTGAATGTACAGCTCCTTTTTGGCGAGGTCCGGGGTGTACACGTGCTCGTAGCCGGCTTTGCGTTCGTAGTCGGTGATGAACGTCTCCAAAATCCGGCGGATGGTCGCTCCCTTGGGTAGAAGCATGGGGAAGCCGGAGCCGAAGATCGGCTCGTTGGCGAATAGCTCCAGCTCCCGGCCCAGTTTGCGGTGATCGCGGCGGGCGGCCTCTTCCAGCCGGGCCAGATGTGCCTGCAAATCCGCAGCGCTGGCCCAGGCCGTGCCGTGAAAGCGCTTGAGCATCTTGTTCCGGCTGTCCCCGCGCCAATAGGAACCTGTCACCTGCAAAATGCGGAAGGCGTCCGGGTCCAGATGCCCCGTCGATTCCACATGCGGCCCGCGGCACAAGTCGATGAACCCATCATGCTGATACACGGTGATCACCACCGGTCCCCCGGCGGCATTGCCATACTCATCCTGCCCGCGCGTCAATCCCTCGATCAGCTCCAGCTTGTACGGATTGTCCCGGAAAATCTGCCGCGCTTCCTCCGCCGTCACCTCCCGCACGTGGAACGGGTGGTTCTCGCGGATGATCTGCCGCATCCGTTCGCTGATCCACTGGAGGTCTTCCTCCGTCGGGTTCACGTCCAGGTCGAAATCGTAGTAAAAACCGTATTCCACCGGCGGGCCGATCGTCGGGCGGGCCTGGGGGAAGCGCTCCACCACCGCCTGGGCCAGAACGTGGGCAAACGAATGCCGCAGCTTGTATAGCGCCGGATCGTAATCCTTGGGAATATACTTTTCGCTGGCTGCCTTCAGCTCCGCTTCACTGGCCATAATCGTCCCCTGCTCTTCGTCATTACTCCATGTCCTCAGGGCGAGAAGCGACCCATGCCAGGGGGCTGCCCTGCCTGCCGGACCAGCCGACGCAAGCACGGATCGAACTCTCCCCTCCAGAACCGGGCCTTTGCAGCATCACCATTCTATCCTGCGCCAGTCCGGCTTGCAGAAGATATAGCACCAGGGAACGAAAAGGGGACGGGTCCGCGCCGCCAGGTTCGTCAAATCGCAGCCTCGTCCTGAGCCGCCAAGGAGTGGGCGATCTCGGCGAGACAGAGGCGGCCCGGCCGAGAAAGCAGCCTCAGAGATTTCCAGGGCTTCACGACCGGTCAGGGCGTCACGGACGGCGGGGCAGAAGTTGCGGCAGAGCGCGGTAGAGGTTCCAACTCAGGCGAAGCAGCTTGCAGAAACGGCTGGGTTCGTCCAGGGCGGCTTCCACCGCCGGATCGGGTCTTTCTGGCGATGTGCCGTGGGAGCACGCATTGCGCACCCATTGCACTTGCCGCAAGGTGGCCTTGTATTCTTCATCCAAGCCAGCATAGTTGAACAGATATTCTTCAGCATTCTTCCGGCTGTCATAACGGGATGTACTCTTATAGCCAAAAACCAGGCGACATGTACGTATGAGAATCGCTTCATATGTCAAGATTATAGCATGGAGATAATTCTGATGTTTCAGTGCTTCCTGCGCGTTGGCATAGTACCATTCATCATCATAATATCGGCTGGAGAGGAAATCGCGGAGTTGCTGCTGGATGGTCGCGGTGAGTGTCGGGCTGGTATGGCGGGACTGGCCGAGCCGATCGATAAGGTCCTGGATTTGGGTGCGTGCGCGGGAAAGCTGATTGGTGTTTTCCAGGAACCAGACCTGCTCGGCAAGTTGCTGGTCTTCCTTATTCTGAAGGAACTGCTGAAGAAGTTGCTGGTAGTTGCCGGTCAAACAGAAGACGGCCATCGCCTCGGTCAGGTCCTGCAAATTCTGGCAGAACGATAGACAGGCCACCGGCGTCTGATTGAGTGCATCCCGCGCCTCGAACACGCCGCTGTAATAGGAGACGGAGCGGATGCCGTGGGTCCAACGCATGAGGGTGAGTACGTGGGTGGCCAGCGTCGGCAGATGGCGGAAGCCGTGGCTGATGTCCAACACCACTTCGCTTTTCTCCGGCACCGCTTCCAACAGCACCTCTGCCAGTCGCTCCTGCTCGAACGGCTCGATAAGATGCAACGAGAGTTTGGGCTTATCAGCTACATATTGATTGATAGTATTTTCCCAATGAATGAGTATGTCTGGATTGATAGTCTTAGATATGACATGGTCGTCGATTCGAATATATTCCTCCTCTAATTGATTCTGCACAGAATCATCCAGGAGTCGATACAATTCCGACCAAAGGGAAGCATTGGTCCCCAGAATGATCCACCGTTCGACTTTTTTCTGGAGACCGTTGATCAGGTAATCGAGCAGGGCCAAGCCGAAGAGGGAAGTGGCGCGGGTGAACGGCGAACCGGGGAAGGAAGGCGGCGGATCGAAGCGATAGGTGGTCTGCTCGTATTGGGAACGGGGATTGTGGGGGTCGCGTTTGCGGCCCACGCCGAGGAAACTGATGAGGGTCGTCGCCATGGGATCAACTTCTGGGAGATTCATCGCTAGGGTGAGGGAAGCTCGGCGTTGCCGGTCGAGGCTTCCGCACTGAGGGGTGCGGATATTTCCGGTATCGTTTTTGCATCACTTTACATTGACCTCTCTCCTGCCGCGGTTGGTCCGCAGCTGTGCCCGCCGCTTTCTTTCCCTCCCCAAACCGGCTACTTCCTGCATGGAATTACGCTGAGACGCACCCAGGCATGACACCGATTCGCGCTCCGCCGCCCCTGTTTAGTTCCTAGGCAAAATTGCCTGCGATCGGGCACCTGCTTACCGGCATCATCGCCCCCGACGGGCAACATGGCCTGTGAGAGGGTTATCCGCCGGGCTTCGGCGTACCGCCAGTTTACCACAACGGTAGGTACGGACAAAGCAAAAAACTGCCTCAGCGATAGCCGAAGCGGGTGAGCATCACGCCCAAATGTTGGTTTGTTCCAGAGTACAGTTTCTCCACGTGTCCGGCGATGGCGATCCTAAGCTTCCGCTATGACATGCAGGCGACAAAAACGTTGGACTTTCTGACCCAGAGCTAATGAAAGGATTTCACCTGAAAGAATCCGGTATTTTTTCGCCCTGTTTTTGAACTTGTTCAGGAGTATCAGTCATGGCCTTACGGATGATGCGAATGCGAGGATTTACGCTGATCGAGTTGCTGGTGGTGATAGCGATCATCGCTATCCTCATCGGACTGCTGCTACCAGCGGTGCAGAAGGTGCGGGAGGCGGCAGCACGGACGACGAGCAGTAACAATCTCAAGCAACTGGCACTAGCCTGTCACAATCTGGCGGATGCGCGCGGGCAGTATTTGCCGCCGGTGGCGGGAAATGCCGGGGGTTACACGCAGAATGCCACGCTGCAATTTTATCTCTTGCCGTATATCGAGCAGGAGAATCTGTACAATCTGGGTTTCAGCGCAGCGAGCACCCAGCAGGTCAAGACATATCAATCGCCGCTCGATACGACCTCTCCCAGTCAACTGGCCGGGAATAATCTGCCGGTGGGGAATTACGCGGTGAACGCTCTGGTATTTGGGCGGGCCACGCTCAGCGGTACTACGATTACCTCGATCATTCTGGCGGGGCGGACCAATTTCCCCGGCGGCATCAGCGATGGAACTTCCAACACGATTTTCTTTGCGGAGAAGAAAGGGACCTGCACCGCTCCGACCGGCGGCAGTGCCTGGGCCGGAAGTGGAGCCGCGGCAGGCCCGGCCTTGTGGGTGACGAATCCGCCCTCAGATCTCTACCTGCCTGCTTTCAACTACACCACCGGTGCGATTCCTGGTCCCCAAGGCATGACGGCGCCGGCATCCGCCTGCGATCCGCGCCGCGCTCACATGCTCAGTGCTGGCGGGTGCCTCGTGGCCATGGGTGATGGCTCGGTGCGCGGGGTCGGCCCGTTGGTCAGCACCACGAGTTGGATCGTGGCCTGTACGCCTGCCGCCGGGGACATTTTCGGCAACGACTGGTAAAAGGCAAATTAGCGGTTTCCAGACGCACCCGAAGGGAGTCTGGGGGGCTGGAAACTCAGCTCGGACAAGCGGCTCCGGCCTAATCCCGGCTACCCCCACCTTGTACGGCAGGCTTGACAATTTTACCATAAGTCACACAGGATTGTGGTTAGCCAGGGGTGGGGGGACCAGCCATGGGACGACACGTAAGCTTGGCAGGGCTAGTTGTGATCCTCGCTGTGGGGAGCTATGCGCAGGAGCCGAGCATTTCCCAAGCGCCGAACACGTGGGTCAAGCGCAGTCCGTTGGAAGGCACGCCGCCGTCGCCACGCTTGGGTTATGAGGGGGCTTGCGTGTGGGATAGCAAGCATCACGTGATGATTCGTTATGGCGGGCACAATCAGGGAGGCGGCGGGGAACAGCATGCGGAAATCTGGACCTTCGATCCCATCACCGCCAAGTGGACGCTCAAAGAGCCAAACACTTCCCCGCCGGGGATTTGTTGCGGACAGCAGAATATCTTCGATCCGATTCGCGGGCGCTATATCCGCTTTCCGGCCTTTAGTGGTAGTCATGGCTGGCAGTGGTTTCGCGAGATTTATCTCAACGATTCCTCGGTGTGGACTTATGATCTGGAAACGAACCTGTGGCGTAACATGCGGCCATTACCGTCGCCGCGGCTGGCTCCGCTACGCTGCGCGTCGTGGGATTCCGATGAAGAGGTCGTGGTGGTGTTCGGCGGGGAGGGATCTCGCGAAGGAACTCTCGTGTATGATCCTTACACCAACGAATGGAAGTGGATGAATCCGAAGATCGAGCCGGAGTTCCGTAGCGGTGGGAATATGGCCTACGACTCGGTCCGCAAGCTGCACATTTTGTTCGGTGCGCAATTCCTCGATGATCCTCACACGTGGGCGTATGACCTCAAGAAGAACGAATGGCGGGACATGAAGCCGGCAGTCATGCCGCCGACGAAACAGAATGATGCGGTGCTCGCCTATGACCCGCACAACAAAGTCATCCTGGCCGTGGTGAAAATCACCGAAACGCGCGAAGGCAAGAGCGTGGATCGCCTGGAAACCTGGGCATACGATGCGGGTGCGAACCGATGGACCAAGATGAACCCTCCCCAGGAACCGGACCCGTCCGGCGCCCGTGCTCGCCAGCTCATGTTCGCTCCGGAACTCAACCTGGCCATTCTGGAAAACCGCACCCATCCGCCCCAGGGCCGCCACGAACAACAAATCTGGACCTATCGCTATGCGGACGGCAAGCCTCATGAGCCACCGAAGCCCTCCCCGCGCAAGCGCACGCAGCCGCCCCTTGTGGAAGACGTTACCGTGTCCGTTGTGTCCGCCAAGCAGGTGGAGTTGTCGTGGAAGCCGGTAAAACTGCCCGGTGAAACGGACAACTTGGAAGGCTCCGCAATCGTCGGCTATCATGTGGAACGCGCCGTGGTGGAAGTGTGGAGCGAGGATCAGCTCAAGCGTCTCAAGTCGAGCACGCCGCCGCTCCCAGAGCCATCCGTGGGCGCCATTCGCCGCATCGGACAATTCGAGCGCCTCACCGCGATGCCGGTGAAAGGGACAACGTTCACCGATACGTCAGTGGACTTGCAAACGCCCAAGGTTGTCGCCGCCAAGCCGATCTACGAACGCCGATTTTATCCCGAGGAATTGGAGGACAATGGCAAGCCGTATCGTTTCGCCGTGTACGCCTACCGCATTCGTGCCGTCAACGCCCGCGGCGAATGGAGCGGCCCATCTCCCGCCTGCTTCACACTCCCTTCCTCGCCGCAGTGGGTGTTCGCCAAAGAGGAGGGGACCACCTGCCACCTCAAATGGGCCGCCAATCCCGAAAAAGGGATCCAGGGCTACCGTATCTACCGTATGGATGGCCGCTGGCAAAAGGACCCTGTTTCGCGACTCACAGCGCACCCTATTTCCAGGACGACTTACAGTGATCCGACCGCAGGCAAAGCTGCACGCCGGTACTATGTGGTCGCCGTGGACGCCCTTGGGCAAGAGGGTTTTCCATCCGCACCGGTGTGGTTCAACCGGGAGTGGCGGCCATTTTACTTGCCCTTCATTGGCGAATGGCATCAATGAAAGGACGGCTCCTGCCTTCCCCCCAGCCTGATCTGGGCCTACTCGGCTCGGTTTCTGCATTTGGTCGCTTGTTCAGAGATGGGGCCGAAGTCAAGGGATGGCGCCGAGGCGAGCGGTTAGGGCGTGAGCGAGGGGGAGTTCCCGCGGCGGAGTTGGGACCCACCTGGCGGGGTAAACACCTTGGAGGCTTCGCATTCGTGTGGCTGCTCTTGGTCATGCTGTTCCCAGGGGCAAGGAATGGTCAGCGGCATGAGTTGGGGTGTGGCCTGTACGCCTGCTTCGGCGGACATTTTCGGCAACGACTGGCGGCCAGGCGATGGCAGGCGCGCGGGCTGCCGAGGACAGGGTGGGGAGGTTCCTCCGGCTCAGCGCGGCGGGGACAGGACCTGGCTGAGGAGCGGACCGCGGGGTTGGTCTACTCCCAACACGGCCAGATAATTGGCGACGGCGTTGAAGTAACTCCCCAGGATGACGGCGACCTTGGTCTTGGCCTCCGCCGCGGCGATCTCTTGCAGGTTCAGCTCCACCAGTGAGATGCGTCCTTCGCGGAAACGCACGGTTTCGATTTGCAAGACCCGTTCGGCCTGTCGCTGTTCCTCCTGGGCTTGCTGGAGGCGCTGCCAGGTGAGGAGCAGTTCCGAGACGGCGTCCTGGACCTGGACGGTGATTTCGTCGCGGGCGTAGCGTTCCTGGGCAAGGAGTTGGGCGAGCTGGGCCTGAGCCGTCAGCGCCTGGCCGCGGGCATTGCGGAAGGGAAGGGGAAACTCCAACACGGCCCCGACTTCGCCGGTGGTGCGGTCCGTGGCGAAGGGTCCCGTACCGCTCAGGGTTTTTTTGGCGGCTCCGACGTCCTGGGCGCCTTGCAGCACGAGGTTGAGGTTGGGCAGGAGTTGATTGTTGGCCAGTTGCCATTCGAGGCTGCGCCGCTGTTTTTCCAATTGGAAGCGGATCAATTCGGGGCGTTGGCGTAGGGCCAATTGCACATCCGCCGCCAGGCCTTCCGCACGGGGCAGGGGGAAGGGGGTTTGCAGGAAGTTGGGGTCGAGCCAATGGCTAGGAGGAACGACGGGCTGGCCCTGTTCGTCGCGCAAAAACAGGGACAGGCGCAAAGCGGATTGTTGGACGAGCCGTTCGGCGGCGAGTAGAGCTTCGCGGCGGGAGGCCACGAGGCGGCGGTTGAGGGCCACCGGGGCTTCAGCGATCTTGCCGGCGCGGAATTGTTCGTCGAAGACCTGCTGGCGATCCACGGCCAGGCGGAGCAGCTCCTCGGCGATGCGATACTGAGCGCCCGCCACTTGCCAGCTCCAGTAAGCCTGGGCGGCGGCCCGGAAAAAGTCGAGGCGCGCCCGGCGGATGGTAGGTTCGGCCAGGTTCTCGGCGATCTGCGCGGCCCGCAAGCGTGCCCGCCGGGGATCGATCGCGCGGTTTTGCAAAAGAGGCACTATGACTCCGGCCTGCCATTCGCCTCCCTCGCCCGTCTTGCGGTCGCCGTAGTAGATCGGAAAGTTGCCCTGGCCCCAACGCCAGGCGGCAAAGGTGGACATGCCCCCGTAGGGAGAAGTCTGCTCGATGCTGGCCAGGAGCCGACTGCTGCTAAAGGTTCCCCCCTGCTCGGCGGAGCGGAGGCGGAGCACCGGGTCGAACTGCCCTTCCGCCGCGAGCCGCTGGCCGGCGGCGATTGTCCGTTCGAGTTCCACGGCATAAAGCAGGGGAAAGGCTGCCGCTACGCTTTCCAGCACTTCCTCCAGCCGCAGGGGTTCTTCGGCGGGTCGGGGGAAAGGCAAGACGGCGGGCGGTGAAGCCGGTGAAGGCGAAGGAGCGGGCCGAGTCGGTTCCACCGCCTCGGGGCGGTCTTCTGCCGGTCGCGGGGGCGGGGCTTCAGGCGGTTCCGCCGTTGGCGTGGTATCGTGAGGGGGCGCGGGCAGGGGAGCGGGCGGTGGAGGCGGAGGCAGCGTGGGAACAGGCAGCGGCTGGCGAAGGTAGGCATTCGACGGCAAAGGCGATTGCAGGGCACAACTGACCGGCAGGAGGGCGACAACGGCCAGCAGGACTAACCCGCCGCGGCGGCCAGCTATCACGGCTTGTCTGGCAGGAGGCCCGGAGGCGATCAGCCCAGCCGCCGGCCTCGCCTCACTTGCCCCGGCGCTGGACCGGTCCCAAGGGCGAAGCCGATTCCTCCGCCGGCTTGAGTTCGCGGACCAGCGGGAAGCCATTGAGCACGCGCCAGACTTCGTAGCCCAGCGGAACCTGCCGCAGGAGAATCCAGCCCTGAGCGCGCACTCCTTGGCGCAGGTATTCATACGCAGGCCATTCCTCCCCCGCTGCCGGTGCCACCAGAATGCGGAAGCGGCCATTGCCATCGGAAGTGGGGTCAATCAGGTACACTTCCCCCCGGAAGGTTCCCGCGGCCACCTGGGGAAACGAGGCCAACTGGACGGCAGGCCACCCCTCAAACTGGAGCAGAACCGGGGCCCCCTTGTGCACCAATGGCAGATCGTTGCCATCGATGTAAAGCTCGGCCACAATAGCGGGGTATTCCCCCCATGTCAAGGGGTCGTAGAAGCTGTAAGCCAGCCCTCCCAGCAGGGCCAGTTCCGCCGGCTGAATCGGCGGTTTGCTGGGATCTTCCAAATCGGGGACCAGCACCGCGAGGCGTTCGCCGGGACGCACCAGTTGCCCGCCGGCTTCAGCGTTCGCCAAAATGCGGAAGATGACGCCCGCCACGGGTGCATAGACGCGCTGGTTCTCCTGGCGCTGCACCTGGGACCGCACCATCAGATATTGTTGCCGGACGGCAGCTTGTTCGCTCAGGGCGGCCTTGAGGGCGGCTTCCTCCGTTTGGATGAGGGCGGCGGTGCGCTTGTCGGTGGCCTCCCGCTGAGCTTCGGCGGCTGCCAGCGTTTTCTCCGCTAGCTTGACCCGCGCTTCCGCCAGCGGCACCTGGGCCTTGGCCAGGTTGCGCTTCCGCTCGGCTTCTTCCAGTTCATCCTTCGACACCACTTTCCCTTCACCGAGACTGCTGCGGTATAAGCGCAGGGTCCGCTGATAATTCAGCTCTTCCCGTTGCAGGTCGAAACGGGCACGTTCCAGTTCCTGCTGGGCCACGAGCACTTGAGCCTGGGCTTGTTCCACGCGATAGCCTGCCTCCGCCAGCAGCACTTCCCGTTCCTGTTGCACATATTGCAAGCGGGACTCCTGGTCCTTGACGCGCCCATCCGCCAGGGTGAGGCGTTGCAAAGCGAGCAGTTCCTGCTCCCGCAGACGCTCCAGGATGAGCGGATCGTTGTCCACCAGGTCCACGAGCAACTGCCCGGCCCGCACCCGATCCCCCTCCACCACATGCCACTTTTTCACCCGCCCTTCGATGGGAGAGACGATGAATTGGGGGCGGCGCGCGGGATGGAAGGCGATGGTCTGTCCCCTGCCGGGGACCGTTTGCGTCCAGGGGACGAAAGCGGCGGCGGGGAGCAGCAGAAACAGCAGCAGGACCAGGCCGAAAGCCAAGCGGCGCACCGACCGCGGAGTTTGGCTCAGGCGGATGGCCGGTAGATGCAGATCGGGTTCGGCAGAGCGGATGGGAGAACGGAAGGCAGATCGGATCATCGTCATGTCTCCAGCTTGAGAGACGAGAGCGCGCGCACCCCAGGGGCTTTGGGCACGGCTTGGGGCCAACCCCGCGGGAGAACCGCCGCGCTTCCTCAATTATCCGTTGTGCATCTCCCCAGTCGGACCAGGGCGTCTTCTGTCTCCCCCAGCGGCTCCGAAGGCCCAGGTCCAGCTTCCTTAGCTTTCCCTAGTCCAGCGCAAGGATCAGCCGGCGCGGCTCTGGACCTCCCGCGGACTGCTACGCGCTGGCGGCAGCAAGGTGATAACGCGGTCGCATTGGCGCGCTACGGCTTCGGAGTGTGTGATCACAATCAACGTCCAGGGCGTGTCTGGACCCAAGAGAGTGGCCAGTGTCATGTCGCGGAATTGTTCATCGAGGTGGTCCAAGGCTTCGTCGATGATCAGGAGTCTCGGTTCTCCCAGCATGGCGCGGGCGAGCATCAGGCGGCTGGCCTGGCCTAATGACAGTGGCTTGCCATCACCCCAGAGCATAGTATGCAGCCCGTCGGGGAAGGCCATGATGGTGTCCAGCATGCCGACTTTGGCGAGGATCTCGTGGATTTGCATGAGGCTGATCTCTTCGCGCCCCATGCGCAGGTTGTCCAGCACGGTCCCTTCGATGATTTCCACCCCTTTGACCAGGGCCACATGTTCCCGCAAGGAATCGGGACGCAGGCTGCGGATATCCACGCCGTCGATTTCCACCCAGCCGCTTTGGGGGGTGCGCAAGCCGTAGAGCACGTCTGCCAGGGTGCTTTTGCCTGCGCCATTGGGGCCGACAATCGCCACCCGTTCCCCTGGACTGATGCTCAACGACAATTGTTGCAATGCTGGCCACTTCTGCCCGCTGTAGGTGAAGGAGACGCTATGCAGGGTGACGCTCGCCCCTTTGCTGTGCGCGACGTGATGCTCCCCGGTGAGGCTTTCGGACGGCAGGTCCTGGAGTTGGCCCAGTTTATCCATCGCCGCCAAGATGTCGTAGTACGCCTCGACGTATTTGATGATCTTGAGGAAAGTCGCCAGGATGAGATTGATGACGATTTCCGCCGCCACGAGTTCGCCAAGGGTGAGTTGCCCCTGGATCACCAAGGTGCCGCCCAGCGCCAGCAGAGCCACGTTGATGACGATATACAGCAGCACCAGGAAGGCGAACTGCCGCAGGAGAATGCGGAAGTGCTGCTTGCGAGCTTCGAGGTACTCCCGCGTCAAAGCTTCGGCCCGCTCCCAGGCCATGCGGGGACCTCCGGCGAGCTTGAAAGCCACGGGATGCCGCGCGATTTCTTCCATCCAGCCGGCCACCCGATACTTGGCGACGGATTCCCGAATGGCCGTGCGCACCGCGCCCCGTCCCAACACCACGACCCAAAACGCCAGCGCACCCAACAGCAGCATGTTGAATCCCAGGAGCAATTGATGATATACGGCCAGCAGGACCATGCCGATGCCGATCTGCAACAGCAAAGAGACGCCATCGAGCAGCAGCACTGCCGAGGACTTCTGCACGGTCAGCACATCGAAAAACCGATTGACCAACTCAGGCCCGTAGCGGTGGTCGAAGGCCTTGAGGTCCACCCGCGGCAATTTGTACGACAACTCCGAAGCTACGCGAATGAATATCCGCCGCTGGATGTACTCCACGAGCAAATACTGCAACAGAATCAGAACCCCGGCGATCGTGAGCGCCACGAGTAAGCCCAGGCACAGCACGATGAGCTGCTGGATCAGCGTGCCGAAGGCCACGGTGTTGACCACGGCCATGGTCACAATCGGCACGGTGAGATTGAGCAGGCCGATCGCCACGGCAAAGGCGATGACCAGGCGGATGTCCGTCCGGTCGGGGCGCAACAGCCGCAGCAGCCGCTTCCAGGGATGCAGGCCGGTCAGGAAGTGGCCGTGCTCCTCCTCCTGCTTCGGAGCCGGCCACGGAGGAGTCGTGACGGCGATGGGAATCGGTTCCAGCCATTCCAGAACCACATCCGCGTCGCTGGCGCCTAGGATAGCCGCTAGCTCATCCGCGCTATGCCAGACCGGCTCTTCCTTATCCGAGGCGATGAGCAAGCCCCGGCTTCCCTCAGCATCTTCGATAATGAACCACCGCCCGCTCCCCGTGGGCGTGATCGCAAAAATGAGCAGGGGAACTTCCTCACGGTGGATGTAGGACAACGCCTCCCGGATCGAGTAGTGATGGGATTGCAGGCGAATCCCCAGTCCCTCGGCCGCTTGAGCCAAGCGGATGCGTGAGGCCCGCGGCAACGTCGGCTCGATCCGCTGCACCGCCGCCCGATAAAGCTGGGCGGCATGCTCCAGATCGAAAGGCAGATCGCAAACCTGCGCCAGATATTCCAGGATTCTGAGCGATTCGATATCCTGTGCCGAGGCTGGCTGCTGGGCTTTCAAGTCACTGAGCACCGCGATCTCCTCGGAGGGGGTTGTTCGTCGCCGTCGCATTCCGCACATCCTGCCTTCCCGCCACGGTTGCGACTCGCCGGGGTCGGCTTCCGAGTGCTTACCGAAGGCTTTTTGTACCATGATAACCTGGAGAGAGGGAGTTGTCCCACCGCCTTCCTTACCTGTCACGGATTCCTGCCTGGCCTCGTCGTCGCTGCTGGCCTGCCGGCCGTTCCAGGCCGTACCATGACTCCAACCCAGGGGCTAGCCTCCCGCCTGGCGGGGTTGTCTCTCTGAGGCGGCCGATCGCATGGGGAGCTGCGGTTGGCTATGACGGCGGCCGAGGCTCGATTTCGCTGGCGGAGCGGCAGGGGCGGACAAACGCAGCGGGAACGCTATAACGTCGCCACCAGCGGGTTGTGGCCCACACCACGGCGGAGGGAAGGGGACCTCAGTCGCGGCGGGCAGGACGCAACCGTTCGACCTGTGGAGGGGCAGATCATGCGCTCCCGGTTCATCACCTTGGCAAAAAACGTGATTCTAGCAGTGGGATGGCTTATGATGGCGGAACCCGTCTATGGCGATGAGGGGATGTGGCTGTTCAACCAGCCGCCGCGGGAATACTTGCAGAAACAGTACGGTTTCGCCCCGGATGACGCCTGGTTGGAACATGTCCGGCTGGCCTCGGTCCGCTTCAATTCCGGCGGCTCCGGCAGCTTCGTCAGCCCCTACGGCCTGGTGATGACCAATCACCACGTGGCTTCGGATGATCTGGCCAAGCTGTCTACCCCGGAGAAGAACTACCTGCGTGACGGCTTCCATGCGAAAACTTTGGCGGAGGAGTTGCCTTGCAAGGGGCTGGAGCTGAACGTCCTTATCGGGATCCAGGATGTGACGGCGGAGGTGGAAAAGGCGGTGCCGCCGGGGACCCCGCCCGCCGAGGCGTTCAAGCTGCGCCAGGCCCGCATCGCCGAGCTGGAGAAAGCCGCCGCTGACCCAGACAAAAACATCCGCGCCGATGTCGTCACCCTTTACGCTGGCGGGCAATATCACCTCTACACCTTCAAAAAGTACACTGACATCCGCCTGGTTTTCGCGCCGGAAAAAGACGCCGCCTTCTTCGGCGGAGACCCGGACAACTTCGAATATCCCCGCTACTGCCTCGATGTGGCCTTTGTGCGCGTGTACGAGAACGGCAAGCCGATCAACAGCCAGCATTATCTGAAGTGGAGCGCCCAGGGGAGCCGGGAAGGGGAGCTGGTCTTCGTCTCGGGGCATCCGGGCCGGACCAACCGGGGCAATACGATGGCGGAGCTGAAATACCTGCGGGACACCGGCTATCCCTATCTGCTCCAGCGTCTCAACCGGCTGGAGGTGCTGCTGAGCGCCTGGAGCGCCCGCAGCGAGCGCAATGCCCAGCGTGCGGAAGATGAGCTATTCAGCATCCAGAACAGCCGCAAGGCGCGGATCGGCGGCTTGGCGGGCCTGCTCGATCCCAAACTGATGGCCCGCAAAGAGGCCCAGGAGAAACGCCTGCGGGACTATCTGACCCATTTGCAAGTGCGGATGCAGCCCCTGCCGCCTTGGCACGCCGAGGCCACGAAAGCCTTTGAGGTCATCGCCCAGGCGGAAAAGGTCCGGGCCGAGTTGATCCGGGATGTCACCCTGCTGGAAAACGCCGCCGGCTTCTATTGCGCCTCCTTCGGAATCGCCCGAACCCTCGTCCGTGCTGCCGAGGAGCTGCCCAAACCCGGCGGAGAACGCCTGCGCGAGTTCGCCGACGCTCGCCTGCCCAGCCTCAAATTCCAGCTCTTCTCCGATGAACCGATCTATGAAGACCTGGAGATCGTCAAACTCACCGATGCCCTGACCTTCCTGGCGACGAGTCTGGGAGCGGAGCACGAACTGGTTCAGAAAGTGCTGGCTGGCAAATCCCCCCGCGAACGGGCCTATGAATTGATCAGCGGCACTCGCGTCCGCGATGTGGAGTTCCGCAAGAAAGTCTTCGCAGAGATCGAAGAGAAGGCCAAGGCCGGCCAGAAGGTCGAGGTCAGCCGTTGGAACGATCCGATGATGGATCTGGCCCTGCTGGTCGATCCGGCTGCCCGCGCCGTACGCAAGCGCTTCGAGAATGAAGTCGAGGAGCCGAAGCGCCAGGCTTACGCCGCTTTGGCCAAGGCCCGCTTCGCCATGGATGGGGACCGGGTCTATCCTGATGCCACCTTTACCCTGCGTTTGGCCTTCGGCGTGGTCAAGGGGTACAAGGAAGATGGCAAGGACGTGCCGCCGTTCACCACCTTCGCCGGCATGTTCCAGCGAGCCGAGGAGCAGAAGCATCAGCCCCCCTTCGTGCTGCCCAAGCGCTGGCTGGAGCGCAAAAAGGCCCTCGATCTCCAGACGCCGCTGAACTTCGTCTGCACGGCGGATATTATCGGCGGCAACTCCGGCTCGCCGGTCATCAACAAAAAGGGGGAGGTCGTGGGCCTGATCTTCGATGGCAACATCCAGTCGCTGGTGCTGGACTTCATCTACGATGACGAGCAAGCGCGGGCCATCTCCGTCGATAGCCGGGGCATTCTGGAAGCGCTGCGCAAAATCTACGATGCCCAGGACCTGGCGGATGAGATCACCGGCGTCCTCAAGCGCTGACAGAGAAAGGGAAGGAGAGGAGCGGAGACAGGGCGAAGGTAAGGCGGAGGCGGGGGTCCAGCCGAGCGGCGGCGCAAGAGGGGCGGCGGAGCGCTGCCGGGGACCGGAGGGACCAATCAGGCCGTGGCGGAAGCGGCTGCCCCAGCTTCCCAAGGGAGTGACACAGCGATGGCGGAAACCCGCAGCACTCAGCTCCTGGTGATTGGCGCCGGACCCGGCGGCTACCCGGCGGCGTTGCATGCGGCCGATCGCGGATGGGCCGTCACCCTGGTCGATGAGGATAACCGCCTGGGCGGCGTCTGCCTCAATCGCGGCTGCATCCCCTCCAAGGCGCTGTTGCATATCGCCCGGCTCCTCCATGAAGTCCGCGCCTTGGCGGAACAGGGCGTGCGCTTCGAGGGACCGCAGATCGACCTGGAGCGCCTGCGCAGCTACGTCCAGAAGCAAGTCGTGGGCCGGCTCAATAGCGGGATCGCCCAGTTGACCAAGGCCCGCGGCGTCCAGGTGCTCACCGGTCACGCCACCTTCCTCGACCCGCACACCGTCCGGGTGCGTCCCAGCGTCGGCGAAGAGCTGACCTTGCGCTTCGAGCATTGCATCCTGGCTCCCGGCTCGCTGCCCGTGGTGCCTTCCGCCTGGCAGGTCGATCCCCAGCGCATCTGGGATAGCACGGCCGCCCTGCAACTGTCCTGCCTGCCGCCGCGCTTGTTGGTCATCGGAGGGGGGTACATTGGCTTGGAGATCGGCACCGTCTATGCGGCCCTGGGCAGCCAGGTGACGGTCGTGGAAGCCTTGGACGGCCTCTTGCCCCTGGCGGACCGGGACCTGGTGGCGCCGCTGGAGAAACGCCTGCGTCGGGAGTTCGCCGCCATTTACGTGAACACGCGGGTGGCCAGTGTGCAAGCGGCGGAGGAGGGGATCGCTGTGACCCTGGAAGGCCGGGATGTGCCGGAACGGCTCCTCTTCGACCACGTGCTGGTCGCCGTGGGGCGCCGGCCCAATACGGCCCATCTGAACCTGGACAAGGCCGGGGTGCAGGTCGATGAGCGTGGTTACATCCGCGTCGATGCACAACGCCGCACCAGCGTACCGCACATCTATGCCGTGGGCGATGCGGCGGGGGAGCCGGGACTGGCCCACAAGGCGACAGCGGAAGCACGGGTCGCCGTCGAAGCGCTCTTGGGGGAACCGGCGGCCTGGCAGCCCCGCGCGATTCCAGCCGTGGTCTTCACCGATCCGGAAATCGCCTGGGCCGGCCTGACGGAAAAGCAAGCCCAGGCGGAAGGGATTCCCCACGAGGTCCTCAAGTTCCCCTGGACCGCCAGCGGCCGCGCAGTAACCCTCGACCGCACCGAAGGGTTGACCAAACTCCTCGTCGAGCCGGACAGCAAACGCATCCTGGGCGTTGGCATGGTCGGCGTCGGTGTCGGAGATATGATCGCCGAAGGAGTGTTGGCCATCGAGATGGGCGCCGTCGCCCGCGACCTCCTGGAAACCATTCACCCCCATCCCACCCTTTCGGAAACCCTCATGGAATGTGCCGAGCTGGCTTACGGTGCCTCCGTCCATATCGCTCGTCCGAAACGCAGTTAGAGCTGCTCGTTGGAAACACCCAGCGCGTATAAGTGAGTGTTGCTTGTTCAACGGAGTGAGTGCTATCCGTGGGCTACGCCGTCCGAAGCGTGTCCCCGGTTCCTTCCAGGAAGTGCGGCGTGAGAAGAGCGGTTCTGGCCCCTTGGCTCTGATGTTTCTCGTTGCCTAAGCGCTTCTACGCCGGCGGCCGGCGGTGGGGCCGCGTAGTATTCCTGGTACAGTTTCTCTACGATGGTTTCGCCATGCCGGGCCAAACGCCGCCGGATGCGCCAGTTCTGCCACAGCACGGGGAGCAGTCCCCGCTTTTGGAAGCGGCGCGGAGAGACCGTCACGGGAAGATCGAGATAGGCGAGCGGTCCGCTTAGCTGCAAACGCCGGGATAGGGCCACATCTTCCAGAAACGGCCAGGGGGGAAAGCCGCCGATGGCTTCCAGGACCGAGCGGCGGAAGAACTGGGCCTGGTCGCCGTAAGCCAGTCCCCGGCGGGCGCGGCGGCGATCGGCCCATTCGACGAGACGATACCACCAGGCTGCACTGTCAAAGCGATGGCCCAGGCAGCCGCCCACAATTTCGGGATGATCGGCGAGCCGTTGGCGGACCCGTTCCAAAGCCACAGGGGGGAAGATCATGTCGGCATGGGCGATCAGGATGATGTCCTGCGGACAGAAATCCAGGGCGTAAGCGATCTGTCGGCCTCGGCCGCGCTGAGGACAGGAGAGAACCAGGGCGCCGCCTTGCTCCGCGATGGCCGCGGTCCCATCCGTGGAGCCGCCATCGGCGACGACAATGCACTCGGCCGGTGCGCTTTGCTCCTGAAGCGACTGGAGCAGCAGGGGCAAGCAATCCGCTTCCTGCCAGGTCGGCACGATGACAGCCAGGGTGAGGGTGCGTGAGGGTGAAGGCCGGTCTGTCATGGAGCGGTTCATCCTTCCTCCAGGGAGGGGGGAAATAAGAGAAAACAAGGATGCAGGGGGACGATAACACTTGTCGCGGTCCAGCCGGGTCAAATCTCCTCAAAGCGGGCGGTGAAATGCCGCAGTAGCGGGGGTGCGTCGATGAGGCGCAAGCCGCGGATGGACGAGCGGTCGGCGTAGACTTCCGCCACGGCTTCGATGACGTAGTCGATGTGGCTTTGGGTGTACACCCGGCGGGGGATGGCCAGGCGCACCAATTGCATCGGCGGATGGATCATGCGTCCCGTGGCCGGGTCCTGCCGTCCGAACATGACGCTGCCGATCTCGACGCCGCGGATCCCCGCATGGCGGTACAGGGCACACACCAGGGCCTGGCCGGGAAATTCATCCGGCGTCAAGTGTTCGCAGAAATCGGCGGCATCGATGTAAATAGCGTGCCCCCCCGGCGGCTCGACGATCCGCACCCCGGCATGCAGCAGACCTTCGCCCAGATACTCCACGCTGCGGATGCGGTATTGCAAGTAATCCTCGTCCAGCACTTCCTGGAAACCCTGGGCCATCGCTTCCAGGTCCCGCCCTGCCAGTCCGCCGTAAGTGATGAACCCTTCGGTCAGGATCAGGAGGTTGTTGGCCCGCTGGGCTAGCTGATCATCCCGCATGAGCAGCACGCCGCCGATGTTGACCAGCCCATCCTTCTTGGCGCTGATGGTGGCGCCGTCGGCCAGAGCGAACATGTCCCGGACGATGTCCCGCACGGAGCGGTGCTGCTGTCCTTCTTCCCGCAGTTTGATGAAGTAGGCATTCTCGGCGAAGCGGCAGGCGTCCAGGAACAACGGGATGCCGTAACGGTCGCAGACCTGGCGCACCGCTCGAAGATTGGCCAGGCTCACGGGTTGGCCGCCGCCGGTGTTGTTCGTGACGGTCATCATGACGACGGGGATGCGTTCCGGCCCCACCTTCTGGATTAGCTCTTCCAGCCGGGCCACATCCATGTTCCCCTTGAAAGGGCGGCGCAGGCGGGGCTTTTTCCCTTCTTCGCAGAGCAGGTCCACCGCCTCCGCTCCGGAGTGCTCGATATTCGCGCGGGTGGTGTCGAAGTGGCTATTGCTCGGCACGATCTTACCCGGCCCGCCGAGCAGCTCGAAGAGGATGCGTTCGCTGGCCCGGCCTTGATGCGTCGGCAGAACGTGGGGCATGCCGGTGATCTCCTTCATCACGGCCTCGAAACGATACCAGCTCCGCGCCCCCGCGTACGACTCGTCGCCCCGGAGCATCCCGGCCCACTGCTCGCTGGACATCGCCGCTGTGCCGCTGTCGGTGAGCAAGTCGATCAGCACCGCCTCCGCCGGTATCAAAAACGGATTGAAATAGGCGGAACGCAAAATCGCCTCCCGTTCCGCGCGTGTGGTCAACCGTAACGGTTCCACCATCTTGATGCGAAAGGGTTCGATGATGGTCTTCATTCTGGGTTCCTCGGCGCCCGCTCTTGCAGCCACGACAGGGTATGATCCATATTACCGGACTGCCGAGCGAGCCGATAGCCTGACCCCCGGCTGCCTGATGGACCGATAGCTTGCCGCTGGGGGTGGGCGAAGAGTCGATCGCCCGCCCGCTCCGGGCCGCTAAAGCAACGGAGCGCTCGCTGCCTTCGCCAACTTGCATGAGGGAGCCTGCCGATGATCCGCCTGCTCCAACCGCCGGATGTCCCCCCGTTGCTGGAACTCACCGCGCAGACGGATATGTTCCTCCCTCACGAACTGGACGCTCTGGAGGAAGTCTTTACGGACTACTTCGCCGCCCTGAAGGATTACGATCATCACGCCTGGGTTTGGGAGGCGGAAGAGCGCTTGCTCGGCTTCGTCTACTATGCCCCGGCACCGCTGACGGATCGGAGCTGGTATCTCTACTGGATCGTCGTGGCAAAGGAGTACCAGCGCCAGGGCTTGGGCAGCCGATTGCTCCAATTTGTGGAAGCGGACCTGCGCACCCGCGGAGCACGTCTGTTGCTCGTCGAAACGTCCTCCAAGCCGTCCTACGCTCCGACTCGCGCCTTCTACCACAAACACGGTTACACGCTTTGTGCTACCGTGCCGGACTTTTACGCCGATGGCGACAGCCTGGTCATTTTTGCCCGCCGCCTCTGAGACTCCGCGGCCTTCTGAGAGTCGCCGGTATGTTGAAGGCTTCCCCAGGTCTTGGCCCGCCTGGCTTCCCCTGGCTTTTCCCTCGGCATCGAACCGCTGACTGTTGCTCGGCTTGAGCCCCGAGGTCCGGTGACACAGGTTCGTCTTGGCTCTCCCTCGGCGCAGAAGGAGGGGGGGCATGGCAAGGCGAAACGAATTCAAGCGGAACGGAAGCGTGCCGTCAGGGGTTGGAGACGCTGAAGGGCCTCGGCGTGGCACAGGCCATTGGTGGCGAGCAGTCCGCGGCGCTGGGCGAAGTCGTCCGCTTGATAAGCGATGGGTTGGCCGAAGAGGTCGGTGACAGTGCCGCCGGCTTCAGTGACCAGCAAGTGTCCCGCGCAGATGTCCCAGTCGTGAAAGGTTTCGTAGGTGTTGGCGTAAACGTCGGCTTCGCCGCGGGCGACACGGGCGAGCTTGACGCCGCCGGAATAGGTCTCCTGAATGTGCTTGGGTGTGAGCAGAGCTGCGGCGCGGCTGACTTGGCCAGGTTTGGCCCAGGATTGCACCAGGATGCACTCGGAAAAGGGGCGGCGGGAGACCTGGCAGCGGACGGCGGTGGCATCCCCGACATAGGTCCAGCAGCCGCCGCCCTGCCGCGCGAAGGTGATCCGATTCTGGGCGGGTTCAGCGACGACTCCCACCACTGGCATTCCCTCGGCCAAAAGGCCGATCATCACGGAGAACTGGCCGTTTTTGCGGGCGAACCCCCGGGTGCCGTCGATCGGATCGACGACCCACGTCCGCGGGCCGCGCTGTGCCACAGTCTCGAAACCGCTGATCTTCTCCTCCGCGCAGAGAGCATCGTGGGGGAAGTGGTGGTGGAGCCGATCCAAAATCAGTTCCTGCGCCCGCCGATCGACGGGGGTGCTGATGTCGGCAGGGGCATCCGGAATGGCTGTGAAGGCCTGGTATTCCTGGCGGAGGCGCTCCGCGGCTTCCTCCGCCACCTTCAGAGCGATCGTCAATTCCCTATCCCAGGGCATGGCTACTCCTGTGGGTTGGATGCCGTCTCGGCGACCTGGGCTTCCGCCAGCAGTTGCAAGCGGCGGTAATAGTCGTTGCGCTGCCACAATTCCCGGTGGGTGCCCATGTCGCTGATCTTACCGTTGACGATGAGGAAGACCCGATCCACCCAGCGCAAGGTGGTCAAGCGTTGGGCCAGGACGAGGATGGTCCGTCCGGGAGCGACGCGCTGCAAGGTGTCGTCCAAGAGCACTAAGGTGTCCTCATCCACGGGCGGGCCGGGTTCCTCCACCACCAGAATGCTAGGATCGCGAACCAGGGCGCGGGCCAGAGCGATCCGGAAGGCTTGGCCGGGAGTCAGCGGCACGCCATGCTCCCCGATCACGGTTTCGTAGCCGTAGGGGAGACGTTCGATGAACTGGTGGGCATGGGCCAGTTTGGCCGCTTCGATGATCTGCGGCAGGCGGTACTGCGGGTCGCCGCAGCCGATGTTGTTCGCCACCGTATCCGTGAAGACCCATTCATCCTCCATCACGAGGGCGACTTGGAGGCGGAGGGATTCGTGCGTGACCCAGCGGATGTTTTTGTCTTCGATGCGGATTTCTCCTTGCGTCGGGTCGAAGAAGCGCGGCAGGAGGTAGGCCAGGCTGCGCAGGGCGCGGCGATCCGAACCGACGAAGGCGACTTTCGCACCTGCTGGAATGGCGAAGGTGAGATTTTCCAGCAGATAGCGGTCGCTGCCCGGTTCCAGGAGGGAGACATGGCGGAACTCGATGCGGCTGCGCAGAGGGGGGAGGTATTCGGCATCCACGGCTTCGGCGGCTTCCCCTTTGCGTTCGAGATACTCCAGGATGGCATCGGCGGCTTCCACGCCGCGCCGCCAGCGGGAGCGGACCCGGAACAGGTCCACCACCGCCGGCGCTAGACCCACCAAAGCCACTGCCAGCACGGCTAGACCCGCGGGACTGAACTCGCCTGCCAGTACCGACAGGCCGCCCAAATACAGCAATCCCGCCCCTCCCAACAGGGCCACCGCGTGGAGCATTGGCTCGGCCAGGGCATCCCCACGCAGCTTCCGCCAAGCCGCACGGATCAACGTACTCAGTTGCCGCTCGACCCGGTTCTGATTGAACCGCTCCAGTTGATAGCATTTGACCAGTCTCACCAAACGCAAGCTTTCCAGGAGCAAAGCCTGGGCGCTCTGAAGTTGCCGGCTGCCCTGACGGCCTTCCCGCCGGTAATACGCTGACAACTGGCCGCCCACCAGCCACACCAGAGCCGCCATCACCACGAAAGTCACCGCTAGCCAAAAATGCACCAGCAGGATCAGCAGGAGCAATCCCGCCAATTGGGGAATCGCACGCCAGGGCAGAGTCACCACGCTATACATGGCTTGGCCGGCCGTCTCCGCTTGCCGGGTGAAAAGCGCCTCCGCTTCGGCTGTACCCGCCGTCCGAATGGCCAGCGAACCCAAACGGTAGGTATGCAGATAAATCGCCCGGCGCAAGCGGGTAATGACGTCCAGCATCACCGCTGAGGCGAGGTAAGTCACGGTGGTACTGGCCAGACTCCGCAGGACTACCAGGGCGAAAGCAGCCAGAAACAAGCCCGTCAGATAGGGGAAATTGGGAATGCCGGAACCAGAGGGGCGCCAGGTCCAACCGTTCCACGCGGCCAGCCGTCCCAGGAAGCGGCCCGTCCAGCGCTGACGCTCTTGCACCACCACCGGCAGTACGCCCAAAGGGCCGGACGGCCCCATCCGGCTTTCCCCCAGCGAGGCCCGGTAAGTCTCCGCGGCCTCCGGCCCCACATGCTCCTCCAACGCCTGATAAGCCACCGCTCGCCAGATGCCCTCCCACTGCTCCAGGGGCAGCGCCGCCTCCAGACCCTGTTCCGCCACCTGCTGTTGGGCTTCGGCGGATACGCCAAACCGCTGCCCGCGCTCCAGCCGCTGCTCCGCGGACCAGCGCGACCATTCGTCCGCCAGCCGCGCTTGTTCCCCCGCGCTCAGATCGGCAAAGCCGGGAATGCGGCCCCGATCCGTGAGCAGCGCGACGAACAGGTACAGCCAGGCGACCAGGATCACCGTCACGATTCCCACCAGCACGGACCCTGCCCGCGCTCCCCATTGCTCCACCTTCGCCTTGCAGAAATCCCGGCTGAGTCGCTGCCACGCTGCCCCGTTCATGACTGACTCTTCTCCCCTCGCGCCTGGCCTCCTCTCCCCTTTCTCTACCGTTTGGTCTGCTCTCCGGCTTCCCCTTCCCCAGACTACCAAAACCGGCTGCGGGCGAAAATCCCACTTGCCCATAGCCAGGCTGGAACTCGCGGACGCAGGAGAATACAGCCGGTATCGCCCCTGACTCCGCTCCGCTACTCCCTGGCCGAACCGAAACTTGCTGCCGCATCGTTTATCCTCCAGAAGCGGGCAGGGATCGTTCACGCTCCCCCAACGTCCCGGAATGGTGCAAAGAAGAAGCACCGCTACGCACCGCTGCTTTCATGCCGGCGGAATTACGGGGGGGTGGCCAACTTCCGCCGCTGCTGCGGGTGATGGAAGACGGGCACCGGCACCCTGGGCGTTCCGCCGTGGACCATTTATGTGAAAATATGTACCATAAAATGGAAAATGTCAAATGAAATGATCAGATTTTCATAAATTGCCGGATTGTCAAGATGAATTCCGGGAGCGTTCAGCGGGGCCCTCACCAGGTGCAGGTCCGCGGGTCGGGACAAGCGCTTCGAGAAACTGGCGTGTGGCATTCGGCCAGGAGTAGCGCTGGGCATAGGCGGTGCAGGCAGCCGGATCGCCCCGCTGGAGAGCGAGTTGGATTGCTGTTGGAAGGTCGTCGTGGAGGGCGCCGCAACGGGGGTCGGTGATCAGGTCGCGGGGTCCTGGAGCAGGGTAAGCGGCGACGGGCAGGCCGCTGGCCAGGGCTTCCAGGATGACGTTGCCAAAAGTGTCTGTGCGGCTGGGGAAGACAAAGAGGTCCGCGGCGGCATAAAGTTCGGCCAATTCCCGACCATGACGGTAGCCGAGAAAGACCGCATTGGGATAGCGCTGCTGCCACGGCAGCCGGGCCGGTCCATCGCCCACCAGGACTTTGCTACCCGGCAGCGGCAGGCGCAGGAAATCCTCCAGTCCCTTTTCCGCGGAGATGCGGCCCACGTAGAGAAAGATTGGGCGCGGAAACGGCAGCGCCGGCTTGGGCCGCGGATGGAACAGCGTGGTATCCACCCCGCGGGACCAGAGGGAAACGGGAGGAGTGAAGCCGCGCTGCTGCAATTCCTCAGCGAGCGTCGCAGTGGCGACCAGAAGCCGAGCGGCGGCCCCATGAAACCAACGCAGGTAGGTATAACTCAGTCGCGGCGGGATGCCGGCTAGAGTGTGGAGATATTCGGGAAAGCGCGTGTGATAGGAGGTGGTGAAGCGCCAGCCAAGGCGGCGTGCCACGCAGCGGGCCAAGAGGCCGAGCGGGCCTTCCGTGACAATGTGGAGATGATCCGGGCGAAAACGCACAAGCCGCTGGGCGATCCGCCCGCTTCGGGGCAAAGCCAGGGGGATTTCCGGATAAAATGGCACGGACAGACGGAAAAAGACAGACGGCTCAATGACATCCACCGTATGGCCGAATTGCTGCAACAGGCGGCAGGTCGTGTCCAGCGTGCGGACCACTCCGCTGACTTGAGGATGCCAGGCATCGGTAACCAGCGTGATCCGGGCCATACGTCGTCTGCCAGGAGGGGAAAAGAATCGGCGGGTGAGGGTGCCCCCCTGTCCCTCCCTTTATTCTCCCCGGATGAACTGGGGATGTAAAATGCGTGTATGACTGCTGAAAAATATCTGCGACCGGAAGTGATCCGCCAGGTGGGCCGCCTGGACCTCCGTGCCAAGTTTATTGTGGAAGGGTTCCTCAGCGGTTTGCATGCCAGTCCCTTTCACGGTTTCTCAGTCGAATTCTCAGAGCATCGCAAGTATAACCCCGGCGACGACATCAAGACCATCGACTGGAATGTCTACGCCAAGACCGGCAAGTATTTCGTCAAAAAATACCGGGCGGAGACGAATGTGACAGGTTGGCTGGTCATGGACCTGTCGCAATCGATGGACTGGAACGGTCCGCTGGAAGCGCGGAGCGCTGGGGTCAAGGTGGATGCCTCCGTGCTGGGTGCAGCGGCGACGGAAACGCTGACCAAGTTCGAATATGGCATCTGCCTGGCTGCGGCCCTGGGGTATCTCATGATCCAGCAGCAGGACCCCGTCGGACTCGTCGCCTTCGACACGCAACTGCGCACGGTCGTTCCCCCCAAAAGCAAGCGGACCCAGCTTGGCACGTTGCTCTCCGTGCTGGCGAATCTGCGGCCGAGCGGCCCGACCGACATCGCCGGCAGCCTCATGCAACTGGCGGCCTTCGTTCGAGGCAAGAGCCTGATCATGCTCTTCAGCGATCTGCTCCCCACCCGCGACGACTGGCGCAGCGAAGCCGAAGCTGTCATCCGCAGCCTCTACCGCCTCCGCTACGCCGGCCACGAGGTCATCGTCTTCCACATCCTCGATGTTCTGGAAGCCCAATTTCCCCTCGCCGGACTGATCGACTTTGCCGATGTGGAATCCGAGGCGCACCAGGAAGTGGACGCCCAGGGGATCCGCGAGGATTACCTGCGGTTTGTCGAGGAGTTCCGGGGTTACTATCAGCGGGAGTGTGCCGCTGCCCGCGTCGATTACGTGCCGATAGACACCTCGGTCGGCTTCGACCGGGCACTGCTGGATTATCTGATCCTGCGCCAGCAGCGCTTCGGCTGAACGCCCCCGCTTCCCACTTCTGTTCTGGACCAGCCCCTTCGGCGGCATGGACAAGAGGTTTTTTGTGATGATGTGCGTCTACTGTGAGGAAGCGAGCAAAGCGGTACCTTCGACTTGGTACATCGACAATGCCACGAGTGAGAACGGGCCTATGATTCCGGCTCCGCAGGCGAGGCTTCGCCGGAGTGAGGACCGAACAGCCGAGGCTTGAAATCCCTGGGGTCTGAAGGGGAAATTGGCTCAGAACCGAGGGAGGCAAGCGAGACGGGGCGGTCCGCTCGTAGCTGCCCCCCTCCGAGGGGCGCGAGAGAGGGTCAGGCGGTCATGGCCGCGTCGAACGGTGGATGCCAATGGGTTGCCAGGTGTGATTGGACACGTGGTTTAGACGTGCTGATTCCAGCGAGAGGGGTAAAGCAGGCGGGGCAGGAGCAGGGGCAAGTCTTCGCGGTCGCGGCAGGTGAAGAGCTGGCCATCCACGACGACTGCCTCATCCCGATAGGCAGCCCCCGCGGCCCGGACGTCATCCCGAATGCCCGGCGTGCACGTCACTTGTCGTCCGTCGAGCACTCCAGCGCTGATGAGCAGTTGGGGGCCGTGGCCGATGGCCGCCACAGGCAAGCCGTCTTGTACAAATGTCCGTGTCACATCGACGGCCTCTTCCCGCAACCGCAGCCGTTCGACACACGTCCCATCCGGGATCAGGAGCAGATCGTAATCGCTGGGATTGACCTGATGGATGGTGGTATCGGGTTCGATGCGGTAATTGTGCATGCCCACGAGCACATGCATGAGGGGGGAAGCCAGGCAAACTTCCCATCCCGCCTCGCGGAGCCGGTACCAAAGGTAATGCACGGTCACGTCTTCAAAGCCGTCATCGAGCAACACCAACGCTTTCATGATGTGGTTCCCCCCCTGAATGATGCCGTTTTCCCCGTGAGCGGGGCAGGTTCCCCACGACCAGCCCCTGAGATAACCATCGATAACTCCTGCTAGCCATTTTAGTGAATGTTTTGGAAGGGCGAGTATTGCGCGGCCATGTTCCGGGGCAGGGAGTCTTTGGCGGGGGTGGGAGCGGCTGCGGAGGCCCTTTGCGGGAGCAATCCGGGCCGGGTCGATCACGTTGGCAAACAGTATTTCTCGTTATTTTTTGCGGAAGGGATTGGGGGGCAGATCGACTTTTTTGATGGATTGGAGGAAGTCCAGGATTTTACCGCCGTCATCGGCGAGTTGGGCGTGGAAGTGGAGGGTGAAGCCGTGGGGTCCTTTGGCGTCGATCAAGGCGGGTTGCAAGGTGAGGAAGGTTTTGACCACGTCGATTAGTCCCATCATGGTGGCGCAGAAGATGTCGATGCGGGCACCGTGGGCCAGGAGGTACTCGGCGATATCGCGGCGGCCCATGTGGGAAGCAGCACCGAGGGCGGATTCCCAATCTCCGCCGCCCCAGTCGATGGTGGCGTTGACCAGGGCGGGCTGGCGGGTCAACAAGCGCTGAACCATGGGCAAATCGCTGTGAGCGAAGATCACGAAGTCCTGGACGAGCAGGCGGGGAAGCGGGGAACGGCGCCAGGAGGGGGTGAAGCTGGGCTTGGGATAGTCGCGGACGAAGGGTGGCTCGACGGGAACCGGGGTCGGGGGCGGGGCCAACTCCGGTTCGGCGGCTGTGAGGGCGTCCGCTCCCAGCACGACACTGCTGGCGCAGGTGATGGTGAATTGGCGGCGGCTCCAGGCCATGGCGGTTTCCTCCTCTTGCAGACGGGCGGGGGTTATGCCTTTTCCAGCGGGGGCAGCAGGTCTCGTTGCGCGCAGGACGCCGCTGCTGCTTCATCATAGCCGTGCTGAGGGTGGGAAGCCACGCTTCGGCAGAAATGGAGTTGGGGGAAATCGAGGCGCGGAGCGGAAGCCAGGCGGCGAGGTCAGCCGAGGGCGTCGTGGAGGACGGAGCCGGTGGGGAGGAGGGGAACCGGGCGTCCGATGCGGTCGCGGAGCGTCGTTTCCAGGTCGAAGCCGAGGAGGTAGTAGGCGGTGGCGAGGATGTCCTTAGGCGAGACAGGCCGATCGACGACGGTGCCGCCGATGCGATCGGTTTTGCCGATGACTTTGCCCCGGCTGATGCCGCCTCCGGCAAGCAGGACGGTGTAAGCCTGGGACCAGTGGTCGCGTCCGCCGCCTTTGCTGGAGTTGAGTTTGGGGGTGCGGCCATGTTCGCTGAGGACCAGGACGAGGGTTTCGTCGAGCAGGCCGCGTTGTTCCAGGTCGGTGAGGAGGGCAGCGAAGCCGCGGTCGAAGCCGGGCATCAGTTCTTCGCGCAAGCGAGGGTAGTGTTCCCAGTGGGTGTCCCACCCGGAGCCGGCCAGGCCGTACTCATCCCAGAAGACGGTGACGAAGCGGCTGCCGGCTTCGATGAGCCGCCGGGCGGCCAGGCAGCTTTGGCCGAAGAGAGTATGGCCGTAGGTGTCGCGTACTTTGGCCGGTTCCCGCCGCACATCCAGGGCTTGGCGTACCTGGGGTGAAGTGAGCAGGGTGTAGGCCATCTCGCGGAAAGGGTCGCCGCTGTCGATGCGGTCGCGGACGCGGCGGGCCTGTTCCAACTGTTCGAGCAAGGAGCGGCGGCGTTCCAGGCGGTCCAGCGTGATGTCAGGAGCCGGAGGCGGTCCGAGCGTGAAATAGGCGTCCGGATCGATCCCGACGTAAGGTTCCGCGAAGGTTTCGCTTTCGTTGTTGAGCGTCTTGGTGATGGTGCGATTGGCTCGGCCGTGGAACTGGGTGAAGTGGGGGGCATAGGGCCGGCCCAGGAAGGCAGGATAAGGTCCGGCACGCGGCACTTCGCCCCGCCGCTGACTGCTGAAGGGGAAGGGAAGGGCGATGTTGTCCGGCACGGGCTTGCGCCGGGCGGCGGGCGAACGCTGTTGTTCCAGATAGGCCACCACCGACCCGATGAACGGCCAGTGCCGGCTGTCATTCGGCGCCAGTTCCATGGCGACGTCAATCTGGGGCACGCCGGTGGTGGCATAGGCTACGCCGTGGATCGGATACGGGTGGGTCACCGAGCGCACGACTGTCAGCAGGTGCATGACGCGGCTGGTCTGCGGCAACAATTCGCAAACATCGCAGCCGGGAAGCGTCGAGCGGATGGGGCGGAGTTCGCCGCGGACCTCGAGGGGAGCGTCCGGCTTCATATCCGCCAGTTCGAGCTGGCTGGGGGAGCCATAGAGAAACAGCAGAATGCAAGACTTCGCCCGGCCAAAGAATCGTCCGGCCGTATGGGCTGCTAGACTGGCTGCCGAAGCCGACCCCCAGCGCAGGGCCTCCGCCAAAGTCAGGCCCGCCGCTGCTCCAACCGTCAGCCATTCCCGACGCGTGTAACCGTCACAGAACCGTTTCGGTTGACCCAGCAATTGCAACATGATGACACCGACTCCACGGATCGACACTTCTCGACAACGGGATGCCGTAAAAAGGGACACCGGCAGGGCGGGCAGTTTTCTCCCGGTCGTTCCGCACGGAGAGACTATCCGAACAACCTGTTCTTATGATGCCGGATGATACGGGATGGGGCAAGTCAAAAAATGCGGATACTTTCAGTTGAAGCCGTCTCTTTCGACTGGAAGCACCCAAGGGGGCGCCCGTTGCCCTCTCTCCGAGGAAGGGGGGTCGGAGAAGGCTCGGCAGAATACCAGGGTGACATGGCGGCGTGGACAAGGGGAGGGAGAAGGCCGTCTGCCGGCAAAAGGCGGGGCGCTGGAGCGGAGGGGGCGATCCTCCGGTTCCGACGTTCAATCAGACGCTCAAAGAGGGCGCAGGAGTATAGGAGAACTCATGGGGCGGAGTGATAGGTTCTTCCTCGCCGCCGCGGTCCTTGAAGATATGGAGTGCTCGCAAACGGGACAGATCGAGGTATTTGGGTTCCGGGTACAGTTCGTGGGTGAAGGGGTTGCCGGGGGCATAGTCGTGGATCATGACGCGGACTTTGGGCAGGCCGCGGAAGTGGAGGTCTTCTGCGCGTCGGCGTCCGCCGTGGACATCGTACAACTCGGCCAGGATGCGCAGGACGCGCTCGACGTGTTTGAAGGAGACGCCGTCTTCGACGAAGATGATGTCGATGTGGGTGGCGCGGAGCAGGGCGTGGGCATGCTGCCGGGCGCGGCGGGAAAGAACGGTATGATACGGCGGACCCACCAGGCTGGCGCGCCCTTCCTCGGAGTTGGGATCGGATTCTTCCCGACCGGCACTGTCGAGGAACCACCAGTGCGGGGCAAGCCAGAAGGCGCCGCCTCCCGGTCCACGGTAGGGGGCCAGCCGCTTGAAGAGTTTGTGCAAGCCCCGGAAGAGCTGGCGGCGCAGTTGGATGACATCCCGCCGTTCTAATCGTTCTCGTACCTCGGGCCGTTGCAGGTCCTCCACACTTACGCGCAGGGGCCAAGGCGGGTCGAAATCTGTCGCTTGGGATTGCTCCGGCGGGACAATAAGGATGGGAACATCCCCGCTCTGGCGCGGCGCCGGATGGCGGCGGACATACCAACCCCAGCGGCGGATAAGAGTGGCGGCGCGGGCGATGGCCAGCGGGTCGGTACCGCCGATGTGGACCGTCGGCGGAGTACGGCGAGCGGGATCGTGACGCCGGGACTGACACCAGAACGCCAGGGTGACGGCCCACAAACCGGGCAAAAGCCAGGCGGCTACCGCTCCCAATAGGCCCGTCAGCGGCAGCGGGTCCTGGCCTGGCGGCGGCCCCCACAGGCGATTGCCGCAGGCTGTCACCAGGATATCCGCTGTCAACAGCAGGAGCAGGAAAGCGACGAGAGTCAACAGGCGGCGGATGGGCAGCGCGCGAATCCCGCGGCGGCTTTGCCAGACTACGGCCGCTTCATCCCGTCCCAGCAGCAGGCCGACCGCTGCCGTGAACAAGAGCAATCCGCCGTTGATCAGCAGAATCCAGCCGCAGGGTGCTTCCCAGGCCAGGGCGGAGATGAGCACGGCATACGCCACCACCGCGGCCAGTTCCACCCCTCGCCGGTCCGGATCGCCCAGGCGGGTTTTGAGCAGCCGATCCAGCACCGTTACCGGCACATAAACCCCGAAAAAAGTCAGCAATAGCAATAGCAGCCACAGGATGCCCAGCGCGGCCAGATATAAGGTGTAGGAACCGTACACGCCAAGCAGGCGCCAGCCCGCCTCGGGAGCCAGATACCAGAGTAGTCCTGCCAGCATCCCCCAGAGCACGAGACCGGCGATCCCCCAGGTGATCCAGCGCGGCACGGCTTGGGGCAGAGGCGGTTCGCCCCGCAGGTCCAAGCCTAGCTTGTATTGCCATTGGCTCGCCTGGTAGCCCCATTGGCCGCAGAGTTCCAGCAACCCCTCCAACCAGGGCAACGGCGTACGCCGGTGCCGGATCACCACCGTGATGAGAGCCACGTTGAGGGCCAGCAGCCCCAGCAGGTCCTGGAAATCGTGCCGGGCAAAGCGGCCGGCCACTTCCAGCGCCAGCACGAAGCCGCACAGCACTAAGGTGAATCGCCCGCCGTTGCGCAAGAAGCGGCGACTCCCCGGCCAGACTCGTGTCAACAGTTTCATACCCGCCCTGCCCGTAAGCCCTGGACCTGCCCCAAGGGAGACCCTCACCGCCTGCTATATTGTGGCCTGCATTCTATATCGTGGCCTGCACCGTTCTGGCCTGCCGTATCGCGGCCTGCATCGGAGGAGTTTGCACTTGCTGTGCCCCCCCTTCCTCCTGATGGAGCAACCTCGGCATGGCTTTCTGGAGAAGATGGGGAGGGCCGCTTTCCGCCGAGTCAGTTTACCTCTTCTCCTTGTTCCGAAATCTGGTCTCCGAACGTCCCTATTGTATCACTTTGGCCAGCCGTTACGCGGAGTGGATCGGAGAAAGTGCTGTTCCCTCGCTAGACGACGGGAGGAGTAGCTTCCAGAGACACTTTGCGTTGTCAGGTGCAGTGTAGGGTCATGACCGGCGGGGCGTCCGGGGTGGAGGAAAGGGCATGGAGAACCAAGGCAGGCGGAGTTGGCCGTTGTGGACGGCGGCGTGGCCGGGGGTCGGCGGGCGCATCCGCGAACGGCTGGAAGATTTTGAGGTGGAGGAGGTGGCGGCTTACGAGCCGTGCGGGCAAGGCGAGCATCTGTTTCTGTGGGTGGAGAAGCGGGGGGTCGGCTCGGAGTATCTGCTGCGGGCGGTGGCGCAGTGCCTGGGCATTCCGGTGGGAGCGGTGGGAGCCGCCGGGTTGAAGGACCGCTACGCCATCGCGCGGCAGTGGCTGTCGGTGCCGCAGGAATGCGCCGAGCGCTTGGGCCGTCTGGAGTCGCTGCGCACCGAGGGGATTTACCTCCTGCGGGTGGAGCGCCACCGCAACAAGCTCAAGCCGGGACATTTGCGGGGGAATCGCTTTTGCATTTTCATTCGCGGGGCTTCGGCGGCAGCGCCCTGGCAGGCCATTCTGGAGAAAATCCGCCGCGAAGGATTGCCGAATTACTACGGCCCCCAGCGCTTCGGGCGCGAAGGCAGTACCCTGGCTTTGGGCTGGCAATGTCTCCGCGGCCAACTCCGGCGGCGCCTCCGCCCGTTCCAATTCCGCTTGGCCCTGTCCGCGGTCCAATCCCATCTCTTCAACGACTACCTCGCGCGTCGGCAGGAGGAGGGCTTGCTCCGCACCGCCCTGGAGGGGGACGTCATGGCCCACTGGCCAGTTGGCGGACTGTTCCGGGTGGCGGATGTGGCGGCGGAACAGCAGCGGCTGGAAGCGCGCGAAATCGTGCCGGCGGGGCCGATGTTCGGAACACGTACCTATCCGGCGGCGGGAGTGGCGGCTCAGCGGGAAGCGGATGTGCTGCGGAGCTACGGCCTCACGCCGGAGGTTTTTGCGGGCTTCGGCCAACTGCTCTCTGGCACGCGGCGGCACAACTTCATCTATCTTGACGATCTGCAAGCCGAGTGGGAAGCGGAAGGACTACGCCTGCGCTTCACCCTGCCGGCGGGGAGCTACGCCACGGTGCTGCTGCGCGAAGTCATGAAAAACGACGCTGTGGAAGCGGTTCCGCCGGATGAAGCCGAGGAGGAATGACAGGCCGAAATCACTGTCTGGTGCGCTCGGCATTCCGCTGCCATCCTCGGTTTTCGTTGGCCTTCGTTCGGCAACTCTGGCATTCCGCTGCCATCCTCGGTTTTCGTTGGCCCCTGGGCTACTTTCCTGGGTACCCCCCGCTACTCTGCCGCCGCGATCGGCCGATCTTGTCCACCTCTGCATCGTGCTCTCTGCAACCCGGCGGGGTGCTTCCCAGAGCTAAGAACCGGGGGAAACTCACGAGGCGGGCCGGCTCACTTCCTCCGATCCCCTTCGGTTTTCCGACGATGACTTGTCACTTCCCTTTCTCCCCTTCCGCCTTCCAGACGATGACGTATTGCAAGGAGTTGAGGGAATCGGGTTTTTCCCCTGCTGGCGGGGGGGCTTCCAGGATGAAGCCATCCGGGGTGCGGCGGTAGAGGAAGGGCTGGCCGGTGGAGGGGTCGTTCGGGATCGGAGTGGCCGTGATGTCGGCGAGTCGCTCCGGGAGTTGGCCGTGATGGGTTGCGGCGTGCCAGCGGATGGCTTCGAGGGTTTGCAGGGCGGCGATCCGCCGCTGGGTGCGGGCAAAAGCGTAGCTGGTCTTCCACACCGACTTCAGGGTGAGGGCATAGACGCTCAGTAGCGCGTCATCCTGGCGCCGTACGCGTTGTTGTACCTGCTGGTCGAGCTTGGCGAAGCGCGCTTGGGCCTGATGGTACGGCAGGCGGAAAGCCTCAAGGGTGGCATCCCACCATTGCCGCAGGAGGAGCAGATTGCGCAGGAGGAGGGCTTGGGCGTCGGGCATCTCGTCCACAGCCTGGGGCGGTTGGCCGAGTTGCAGGAGTTCGGCACGCGCCGCGGGGGCTTGCTGGGCCGCAAGCTGGAGAAGCTGGGCTTCCTGAAAGGGCGGCGGACCCGCCGGGTTCCGGTGGAGGATGGCGTACATAGCGACCAGGTGGCGGCGGGCTGTCTCCGGCGGAAGTACCCCTTGGAATACTTCCTTCCATTGGGGCCGAGCCAGGCCGATGAACTGCGCCTCGCCTTCGAGCATGGGCCAGGGGTGGGGCCAGGGTTGCGGCAATTGACTCAGCGCCAGAGAAAGGTTGGGGGCGGCGGGGCGGCTGAGCCAATCTTCGATACTGTCCCACGCGGAAGCCAGGATGGCGAGGCCCACCAGTGCGCGGATCAACGTCGGGCTTTCGGCAATGTCCCGTCCCAAGCGGAGATGGGCCTGGAGTGTTCGCCAGGCATCCTCGGCTTGCCCCCGCGCGAGATGCAGGCGGAATTGCAGGCGGAGCAACTGACCCAGTTGCCGGTATTTGCCGAGTTCTTCCAGAAACGGCGTGACGTCTCCCTGGAGGAGGAACGGTTCAAGCTGCCAGTCGCAGGCGGTCAAAGCCGTGGCGTGCCGCAGGGCGAGCAAGGAGGGGCGGTAGGGTTGCAGATGGGCTTGGAGGGCGTCACCTTCCGGGGCCAATTGTTCGAGCGGCAGGGACAGCCAGCGGTCGATCTTGTCGGCCCGTTCCTGAGCTTCCTGGGGGTTGTGCGGCGGCGGAGGCAGCAGAGCGATGGCGCGGAGATATTCCAGGGCAGCATTCCCCCGGACCTGTTCGCTGGGGGGGACGAAGAGGGTGTACTTGAGGGGCGGAACAGGGGGCGGAGCGGGACCGAGGGTGAGTTTCCGCCCTGGGGGTTTGGCGGGCTTGGGGTCTGCCGGGGTCTGCTTGCCTGCTGGGGCCTCTTGAGCCGCCGCGGCCTTCCCTTCTCCTCTCGGCCCAAGGCCGGCGAGCAGGATTGCCAGCATTCCCGCGCCCAGCCCCAGGCCGAAGCCAGCCGCCAGCCGTCGTGTCGTGATCATGAGGCGGTTCTCCGAGGGGAGGATCGAGATTCGTCACTCTGCTATTCGCCAGGATGCTGCCGATATTGGGGCTACCTTTCGGTCGGGCAGGTGGGAAGAATCCGGGAAATACCCTATCCGGACCGGCGGCGGGAACGGGCGGAGCGTTTGCGCGGCAGGGACACCGGAGCGGTTTTGTTGCCGAAGACGCTCGGCGGTGCGGCCTCCCCGAGCCGTTTCTTCAATTCGCCTTCCAGACGGACGATCTGGTCTCGCAAGGTCTGGGCGCGTTCAAAGTCCAGCACTTTGGCGGCTTCGAGCATCTCCTGGTGAAGCTGCTGGATGAATTCGTAGGTGACGTAATCCTCTCCCGCGGAGGAACCGACAGCGGCTTCCTGGGCGATCTTGTGGGCTTCGATGATCTCCTCGATGGCGTTGCGGATGGCCGACTGTACGGTGCGGGGTGTGATGTTGTGCTGGCGGTTGTAGGCCAGTTGCAATTCCCGGCGGCGTTGGGTTTCCTCCACGGCCCGGCGCATGGATTCGGTCACGGTGTCGGCGTAGAGGATGACCTCGGCGTTGACGTTGCGGGCCGCCCGGCCGATCGTCTGGATCAGCGACTTTTCCGAGCGCAGGAACCCTTCCTTGTCGGCGTCGAGAATAGCGACCAGCGAGACTTCCGGCAGGTCGAGTCCTTCGCGCAGCAGGTTGACCCCGATGAGGACATCGAAATGCCCCTCGCGCAGTTCGCGGAGGATTTGGATCCGTTCGATGGCATCGAGTTCGGAATGGAGCCATTTGCAGCGCAGGCCTTGATCACGGAAGTAGGTGGTGAGGTCTTCGGCGAGGCGTTTGGTCAGCACGGTGACGAGGGTGCGTTCGCCGCGGGCGATGCGACGGCGGATTTGCTCTTCCAGGTCCTGGACTTGACCACGAGCCGGCTTGATGTGGATGAGGGGATCGACCAGGCCGGTGGGGCGGATGATCTGTTCGACGACGACTCCACCGGTGCGTTCGAGTTCGTAGGGTCCCGGCGTGGCAGACAGGCACAGGACCCGGCGCATGCGGGCCTCGAATTCCTCGAAGCGCAGCGGGCGGTTGTCCAACGCACTGGGCAGGCGGAAGCCGTGCTCCACCAGCGTTTCCTTACGGCTGCGGTCCCCGTGATACATCCCCCGCACTTGCGGTATGGTCACATGCGATTCGTCGATGATCAGCAGGTAATCTTCGGGGAAGAAATCAATGAGAGTGTACGGCGGCTCGCCGGGCTTGCGACCGGAAAAATAACGGGCATAGTTTTCGATGCCGGAGCAATAGCCGACCTCCCGGAGCAGATCGAGGTCATAGCGCGTGCGGGCGCGCAGCCGCTCCGCTTCCAGCAGCTTCCCCTGCCCTTTTAGCTCGGCGTAGCGCTGCTGGAGTTCCTCCTCGATCCCCGCGATCGCCAGGCGCAGGCGGTCCTCCGGTGTGACGAAGTGCCGGGCCGGATAGATCGCCAATTCGTCCAGACTGTGCAACACTTCCCCCGTCAGAGGGTGGATGATGGCCAGCGTGTCAATCTCATCGCCGAACAGCTCGATGCGGTAGGCGACTTCTTCCGACGCCGGCCAAACGTCGATGGTGTCCCCGCGCACCCGGAAGCGCCCCCGCTCGAAGGCCACATCGTTGCGTTGGTACTGAATGTCCACCAGGCGGACCAAAAGCTCCTCGCGGTCGATCCACTCTCCCCGGCGCAGATACACCGTCATCCGCTTGTAGTCCGATGGCGAACCCAAGCCATAGATACACGAAACGCTGGCGACGATGATAACATCTTCCCGGCTGACTAGAGCGGTCGTCGCAGCCAGACGCAAGCGGTCGATGTTCTCGTTGATCGAGGCATCCTTCTCGATGTAGATGTCCCGCTGGGGGATGTAGGCTTCCGGCTGATAGTAGTCGTAGTAACTGACGAAATAGTGGACGGCGTTGTGGGGGAAGAACCCTTTAAATTCCTTGAAGAGCTGAGCGGCGAGGGTCTTGTTGTGGGCGAGCACCAACGTGGGTCGCTGCACATGCGCGATGACGTGAGCCGCGGTGAACGTCTTCCCGGTGCCGGTCGCTCCTAAGAGCACCTGGAACGGGCAGCCCCGGTCGAAGTTCTCGCACAACTCCCGGATCGCCTTGGGTTGGTCGCCCGCTGGCGGATAAGGGGTGACCAGTTGGAATCGCGCAGCCATGGGAGCATCCTAGCTCTGCTGAGGGTCTCGTCCGCGGGAAAGGACGGCAGGTTTACTGTCCGGCAAGCGGGCCGTTTCGTGATCTATTGTAGGGGGGTAAGGGGGAAATCTGCCCTCAACAAGGACGGCGGCCCTGCCGGGAGGGGGAAAGTGGCCCCTATGAGAATGCCGAGAGGGAGGAAGGCCGCGGCTGAAACGCCAGGCCGTTCCCGACCGGTATAACCGGCAGAGCTGATAGGACCCTGCCGCCTTAAGGAATGTCTCTGGAGGAAAGTGCACGGCAGACCGACCAAAATCGGGTAAACTGAGGGTGCTGGCCGTTGGCGAGCCGGAGTTTTCCTCGCTGCGGCCTCGGAGCGTTCCCGCGGTGGGATGGGGGATGTTGCGAGAGGGGGCTTGGCACGAGAGCTAGACAGCGAAGTGTGGTCACGTCCTAATCATTCCTGGAGGAGGTACGAGCATGAGTCGTGAAGGACGCCAATCCGGTTTGCGGGTGCGGTTGCAGGCGGAGGCCCTGGAAGATCGAACCACACCGGCGGGGAATGTGACCGCCTTCGTCTCCGGTGGCATCCTGTTCGTGCAAGGGGACAGTGCCAGCAATCAGGTTTGGCTCAGCTCCTTGAGTGAGGACACGGTGGCCGTTACGGCTCTGGGGGATACCCGCGTCAATGGCACCTGGCTGCCGCTAACCTTCAGCGGGGTGACGCTGGGCTGGGTCATCACCATGGGCCAAGGGAACGATCAGGTGTACATTTCCCGGACGCAGGGGAACATTGGTGTTTTCCTCAACACCGGGGCGGGGAATGACCACATCACGCTCAATCGGGCGCAGCATACCGGGCCGACGGTCATTCGCAGCGGGGCGGGGGATGACCTCATCTCGCTCGGCATGGGCCGATATGTCGGCAGTGTGCTGATCAACGCCGGCAGGGGGAATGATCGCGTCTTCGTTTCGGGGGTGGATTTCCGCAACGAGACTCTGTTCGATGGCGGGCCGGGATTCGATCAATTGGGACTGGATCAGAGCCGCTTCCGCGAGTCGCCGGCCATTCACAACTTCGAGCAGGTCTTTACGGCCTTGATGCCGACGGCGGTGGATGACAGCGTCTCGGTCCCCGACAACGGACGCGTCACCATCTCGGTGTTGGCCAACGACCTGCCGATTGGAGGACCATTCCAGTTGGACTCCATCCGTATTGTCACTCAGCCGCAGCAAGGGACGGTGACCGTCAACAGCAATGGGACGATCACCTACGTGGCCAACAATACGGTGACGAGCGACAGCGACAGCTTCCAGTACACGGTGCGGAATCAGTTGGGCGGGGAGTCGAACGTGGCCACGGTGCATCTGCGCCTGCCGGTGGCTTTGCGCCCGCCAGCACCCACCATCACCACCACTGCCAACAACCCGACCAACCTGGCCAGCATCCCCTTCCGCGTGACTTTCAATAAAAATGTGATTGGCTTTACCGCTGGTGACATCACGGTGACCAACGGGACCCTCTCCGGCTTTACCACCGTCAACGCCCAGACCTACACCTTCAATGTGGCTCCTACAGCGGATGGTCCCGTGACCATCAACATTCCCGCGGGTGCGGCAACAGACAGCGGAGGCCGGCCGAGCACCGCCGCCTCGTTCAACATCACCTCGGACCGCACCGCTCCGACCGTGACTCTGAGCACGACGGCTAGCGATCCCACCAATTTGTCGGCGATTCCTTTCACGGCGACTTTCAGTGAGAACGTGACAGGCTTTACTGCCAGTGACATCTCGGTGACCAACGGCACGGTTCAGAACTTCTCCGGCAGCGGCAGCAGTTACACGTTTGAGGTGGTTCCCACGGCGGATGGTACGGTGACGGTGTCGATTGCGGCCAACGTGGCTCAGGATGCCGCCGGGAATAACAACACCGCGTCCAACACCGTCACCCTCACTTCGGACCGCACGAAACCGACGCCCACCGTCAGCACCACCGCGGGGGCCAGCACAAGTGATAATCCGATTCCCTTCACCGTCACCTTCGATGAGAATGTGACCGACTTCACCGCCGGGGATGTACTCGTCACCAACGGCGCGGTCATCAACTTCACCCAAGTCAACGGTTCGACCTACACCTTCGACGTGGTACCGAATACGACAGGCAATGTGTCCGTGACCGTCCCCGCTGATATTGCCGAGGATGCCGCTGGCAACAAGAACAACGCCTCCAACACCGTCACGGTCAATTTCACCGGTAACGTTGTGACACCGACAATCAGCACGACAGAGCCCGATCCGACCAATGCGAATCCGATTCCCTTCACGGTGACGTTCAGCGAAAGTGTGACCGGCTTCACTCTCAGCGACATTCAGGTGATCAACGGCACAGCCCAGAACTTGACAGGCAGCGGTGCGAATTACACCTTCGAGGTGGTACCGGGCGGAGACGGACCGATTGTGATCGACATCCCCGCGGGAGCAGCGACCGGAACGTCAGGCACCCCCAACAGTGCCGCCACCTTCATCATCACCTCCGACCGCACCGCGCCGACGGTAAACATCAATTCCACTGGTATCAATCAAATTTACGGGACGGCTAGCGATGCCAACACGATCACCCAGGTGGAGCTGAGTATTTTCGACGGCACAAATTACTGGGATGGCACCGGCTTCAACAGCTCCTCGGAAGTGTTTGTCACCGCCAGTGGCACGAATAACTGGAGCTATACTTTCACGACTCCTGGTACTTACACCGTGCATGCTCGTGCGACGGATGCCGCGGGCAATGTCGGCGACGCTACGGAGACGGTAACTGTCAGTTGATTCAGTCCCCCACCAAGCTGGCAGTGGATTAGCTAAGGGATTGGCTGGTGGTGGATTGCTCATTGTCCAGGGGAATTGGCCTGGCTGGGGTCGGGCCGCGGAGGGGACTCCAGGATGAAGGTGACCGGTCCGTCGTTGATGAGTTCCACCTGCATATCCGCGGCGAAGCGGCCCGTAGCGACCGGGACCCCCCAGGCTCGCAGGGCTTGGATAAAGGCTTCGTAAAGGGACTGGGCCGTCGCTGGCTCTGCCGCCTGGGTGAAACTTGGCCGGCGCCCTTTGCGGCAATCGCCGTAGAGGGTGAACTGGCTGACGACGAGCACAGCGCCCTGCACGTCCTGGACATCGCGGTTCATCTTGCCCTGAGCGTCGGGGAAGCCGCGGAGGTGGACGACTTTTTCCGCCAGCCATTCGGCGTCCGCCGTCGTGTCGCCCTGCCCCACACCCAAGAGGACTAGCCAGCCGCTGCCGATCTGACCGGTCACTTCCCCTCCGACAGTGACGCGCGCTTGCCGGACCCGCTGGAGCACCGCCCGCATCGCTTCCTCCGCTTCACCTTGGCCTTGTTTTCTTGGCTTCGGTCCGTTGTGTGTCGATTCGTTGTGTGTCCTCTGCCTCGGCTTCGCCTCGTCTTCTTCCGCCCCGCTTCAGTCTATCGAGACTCTCCGTCCCCCCACCGGCGGATACCGCGGGAACGAGGGCGGCTCCAGACGTTGCGTGGGGTTTGGGGTTGGCCCTCGCATGGGCATTCGGATCAGCTCTGGCTTGGTTTACTGGACAGGCCGGGCATAGTCCCCGCGCATAAAGCCGCTGTCGGCGGGGGGATCGTAGCGGATGTCCCGCAAGTCTGGTGTTTCCAGACGGGCGGAACGGCGCACACGGGATTCCAGGGCGTAGTCGAGGATGCCGCCGGTGAGCAGGGTGCGTTCCACGGGGTAGGGGGGCTGGCCGGTTTCCAGGAAGCGTTCGATGTGGCGGGTGAGGGCTTCCAGGAAGGCTGCGCCCGGCGGCGGGGGGAGATAGAACAGGCAGGAGGCGATTTGCGGCGGCTGGATCAGGCGGGCGGCGAAAGTTTCATCCGCGACATGGCCGTCCAGTTGCAGCACGGTAGCCTGCAAGCCATCGGCATACTCGATGAGAAAGGCGATCGGACCGGGAACAAAGTTGCCCCACGTTGTGGGCCGGGGGAAGCGGCGGCAATTGGCTCGCACGTCGCCGGCGTTGCGGGACAGGCTCCGACCCAAGGCGTGCTCCAGCAACTCCCAGGACCACCGCCCCTCTTCCGCGGCTTGCCAGACGGCATCCCCTTGCAAGCAGGTCACGGCCCGGACTCCTTGCACTGCTCCGTCTTTCCCCACGGGGCGGAAGCGCCGCTCCACCATGCATTGCAGTGCTTCCAGGGCGTGGATGCCGTAGATTTCCAGCTCCCCGCGCGAAGCCACCAGGGCTTCCTTCATCCCCGTGCCCAGGGGCAATTCCAGTTCCGGCCGCCGCCAGGTCACCGGCAGACTGGACCCCGCCATCAGGGGGAAGCCCATTTGACGGGCCGTCATTACCATTTCCGCCGCCTGACGCCGGTCGTAACTCAGATGCTTGTCGCAAAACACCGGCACGCTCCGCCCGCTTTTCTCGAACACCGCCACGATCTGCCGGAAATAGTCGTAACGAGGATAGAGCTTCTGGCCTTTGGCGTTGTACGGGTAATCCCCATGCTCCGCGATGAGCAGCACCCCATCGACCGCCAGCTTGCCCGTACCCAAGGTCAGGGCATCCTCGATGGTCGGCGACAGGCGGAAGCCGTGTTCCTGGGCCAGCTCCCGGCTCAGATCATTCTTTCGCACCTGTTCCACATAGAGGCTGGCGACTCCGAAGGAGGGAAAGTGATAGCCGTCGTCACGCAGGTAGCCGTCCAGGAAGCGCCCGGCGATGTGATAAGCGTGGGAGAGGTAGTGATAGATAGTCGTGAGGACGGCCAGTTTCTTCTCGGCGGGGCGAGGCCGTTTGGGAGGCCGGCTGCGGGGGAACGATGACAGACTCGAAGCATCTCTGCCACTTGCCGGACCGCCACCCTCGCTTCCATTCTTCTCCGGACTCCAGGAGGCCGCGGCCCCGGCCAGGACCACGCCGCTGCTGAGCACAAACTGCCGCCGATCGGGAGAGTCGGAATCGGACCCCCGAACGGGTATCGGCTCGGCTTTCGCGTCGCTGCTGGATCGGACGGGAAACGGAACTTCAGGGGGCATGCCATCTTCCTCCTGGGTTATCGCCCTGGAATCCCACAGAGCAGGAACCAAGGCCGCTGAAGGATTGCTCAGAATGATGGCCGGCTAGCTCGGCACACCAGCCGGGCAACGCCTTAGCATACCTCATGGCGGGACAGCGATCTCGCACGCCAACCGCCGAGCGGTGAACCCGCGGTACTGCTCTGCTGGCCATTGTGGTCGAGTGCACCCGCGTTGGACAGCAAAAAATCGCCGCTTCGTGGCAAGTGGGCCTTGAATGAGGAGTCGGCCTCTGGTGAGTGAGGGGATCGGCTTTGTGTGGAAGACTTAGGAGGCAGTGGATCTGGTGGGCGGGGCAGAGTTTGGCTTAGCTTGGAAAGTACGAATAAAGAATGGCGACTTTTCTGCGAATAGTGAATTGATGCGGAAAGCGGAATGGAAAAGGTTTGCGGCGATCTGTTGGCAGGGCGAAGTGGGAGGGGGGCCGGCCAGGTCCTCAGGGCTTCCGACTCCCCTGGCGCAAGCGCCAGGGCTTGAACAATCGGTTCTTTCGCAGCCAGATTGCCCGGATTCGCCAAAAGCGGAGCTTGTCAAAGTCTTAGGCATCGGTCACAATCGGATATAGCGGGACTGGGCGATGGAGTTGTGAGAGGTCCGGTGTTTTTGGGCGCTACCGCCGGGGAGAGTGCCAGTCATGACGGTCTTCGGCAAGGTACTGTTGATTTTCAACCTGTTGCTGGCGATTGGCTTCGGTTATTTGGCCACCCAGGACTGGCAGCGTCGGCAGACGATCCAGGCCGCGGCCCTGCGTTATGACCTTCTGGTCCAGGGTTTGCCCTTGGGAGCTGAGCCGGACGCCCCCAAATCACTTCCCGCCGATCCCGATGATCCGGTACCGCTGCGTGTGCTCGGCGTGGGGAACATACCGGTCTTCAGTGTCAGCAAGAAGTATTTGGAGGCGTATTTCCAAGGGGCGCAAGGGGGCAGCGACCTGGGGGGTCCTGCGGTGCCGAATCAATTGGCTGAGGTGCAGCGTGTGCGCAGCCGCATCGAGCAGTTGCTCAGTGCTGCGGAAACCCCGCAGGCCAAACTCCAGCGCCTGCGGGGTTGGCTGCTATACCAGGCGGAAACCTTCGAGGAACATCAGGCCATCCTTGACCTCTTGCGGCAGGGGAACGTCGAGGAGTTGCAGAACCAGCTTTATGCCCGCTTCGATGCCGTGCTCAAACCCTCCCAGGCGGGTGCCATCCCCCCTCCCCTCACCGATGAAGAGTTGGCCGGTAAAACACCTGAGGAACAAGCCGCCTTAGTCCAATCCCGCGCCAGCCAGCTTCAGCAGAGCTATGCTCAGTCTCTCGACGAAAGTGAGCGCCGCATGCGCCTCGCTCATCTGCTGATCCATTTGGACCCCAGTGCCGACTGGCAGAAGCGAGTCGCCGCTGTCGTAGGTTTGAGCCGCTATACCTCGGCCCTGGTGGCTCAGACCCGGCGCTTCGAGGAGATGTCCCGCCTGATGGAGCAGCTCCTGGTGGTGGACCAGCAGGCGTATCTGGAACGGTTACAGCCGCTCATGCGGGCTGCTCAGAACGCGACAGACGTGACCAATCGCCAGGCGGCCTTGCGAGCCAAGTGGGTCGAGCAGTTCCGGCGCGAATCGGATGCCGTCAACCAGCGGGAAACCCAACTGCGGGAACTGACTAATGCCCTGGCTCGCGTCAAGGCGGAAGTCGATGCCTTGCTGGTACGCCAGACGGGGATCGAAGACCAGATGCTGGCCATTCAGCGGGAAGTGGCCAATGCCCTGGAGGAAGTTTACCGGCTGGAAGCGGAACTGGTGGCGCGAGAGAAGCAGTTGCTCCAGCAAATGGGCCGCTCCTTCGGTCCTTGAAGTATCCCCTGGTCCTGGGAATGGGAGCTGGATCCAGGAGGGAGGCGGCGCGCAAGAAGGCGGTCGTTCACGACGGGCCGAAATGGGGAGGCGCTCGCGGGCCGAAGGCAGAGTCGACGAGTCCTGGCGAGAGGAACAGGGACCCAAGCAACGCGCGGGAATCCAGGCCATGACAGCGATTGGTAAGTTTCTGGCGGTGCTGAATCTGTTTGTGGGGATCGGCTTGGCGACCTGGTCAGTCAGTGTCTTTGCCAACCGGTTGCCGTGGTACGATCCCTTGCCCCCTGCGGAGACGATCCATCCCGGCCACAAACCGGCCAACTTCGCCTACCTGCGGGAAGAGCTGGACAAGCACGTGCGTGCCGCCCAAGCAGCCAGCCTGCTCTGGACCCAACAACGGCAGCGCTTCGAGCAATTGGAACAGTTCCGCAACAGCCGCCTGCGAGGGTACGAAGAATGGATCGGCTTCGCCAAAAACGGCAACCCGCGGGACAATGGCATCGGCTTCTACGAGCCGGTGTACGATCCCGCAACGGGCTTGCTGGACCTGACCCCTCCCAGCCCCACCGTCCGCCGCACTCCGATCCTGGGAGTGGACAATCGCCCCCTGCGCGGCGCCGACACCCTTCAGGATCAGTACATCCGTGATGCCAATGAATTGATCAAACTGGCGCGCCAAATCGACGAGCTGCGCAATCGCTTCCGCGATCTGAGCACGGAAATCCTGCAAACCGAGGATCGCTTGCGCCGGATGGTGGAAATCCGCGATTCCGTTCAGGCGGAGCTGTTCTACCTGATGGATGCCCAATGGGACGTTTACGAACTGCGGGAGACGGCCCTGCGGCGCCAACGGCAGTTGTCCCAGCGTCTGGCGGAATTACGCCCGAACCCCTGAGAGCCACGGGGCCTACTACTTGAGCCAAATGACTTGAAATGACTTGAGAGGGAAAAAAACATCCTGTAACCTGGAAAAGACGTGGGGAGCTGGGGAACAGCTCATATGCCTTGAACTTGTGAAGCTGTCGGAGAGTCCGCTGGGCAAGCCAGTGAGGAGATAACAAGCGAATCCGAGATTGTTGGATCCAAATGCTTCGAGGAGATCACGCCGTCTCAGTTGTGCCGAGGAGAGACCCCCATGACCTGGCTTGGGAAAATACTCGCCTTCTTCGTTTTGATCGGTGCTGTGGTGTGGATGTACCTGTCGGTCCAGGCATTCGTGCTGCGGACGAATTGGAAGGTGGAAGCCGATCGGTGGCGGCAGGCCTACGAGCAGATCCGCTCAGCACGGGAAGCTGAGTATCAGCGCTTCCGGTCGACCGAGGAAGCCTTGCGGCGGCAATTGCTGGCCGAACAGCGCCGCACCAGCGAGTTGCAAAAGTCCGTCGCTGAGTTGGCCAACCGCGGAGCGCGGGATGCGGAGGCTACCCGGAGCTTGCAAAAGCTCTACGACGAGGCAGATGTCAAGGCGGTGCAGTTGCAAGCGAGCCGCGATGCCTTGATCAAGGAAGTCAGCTCCGTCCGGGCACGCAATGAGCAGTTAGAAAATGAGCGGCAGCGCCTGATCGTCGCCGCGGAGGAGGCCCGGCGCGAAGCGGTGCGGGCCAGAATCGCGGAGCGGGCCGCCCAATTCGTCGCGGAACAGAACGCCGCTTTGGTCGAAGAGTTGCGGGAACGCTTCCGGCAGCTCAACCGCTCCCTTTTAGCCGGTGGCTCCACTCAATCTCCGGCGGTGCGAGAGTTGGATAAGCCGCCGCCTCCACCGCTTCCCAATCTCCGTGGCCAAGTCACTGCTGTGGAAGGGGATCTGGTCGTCCTGAGTATCGGGTACGAAGCGGGGCTGAATGTCGGCACGGAACTGGAACTCTATCGCCTTCAGGGAGAAAGCCGCTATCTGGGGACTGTCAAAATTACCAGCTCGGCCAATCTTTACCCCAAGCAGGCGGTGGCCACCTTCATCCCGGCTCGCAATGTGCCCTTTGCCCGCTTGACCCCAGCGGAGAAACCCCGCGTCGGCGACTTGGTCAGACCGATCGAAGGCCGCTGAGCTTCCCTGGTCCCAACGGTTCCCTCTGCCGAAAGAGAATGGTCGGGGGTTTCTCGTACCTGCGGATTTTCGCCCTGAATATCGACTCCCGAATAACCTATAACCTGCAAACCGTTGCTTCGAAACAACCAGCAGCGCTCCAGGAGCAAGACACATGGCCAAGAAAAAGAAGAAGAAAAAAGAAGAGCTGGATGAGGATTATGAAGTCGCCCCCGCTGCCGAGGTGGAGGATGGAGCCGAAGAAGCGGCGCCCTCTCTTCGCCGGCCCCAACAAGCCAAGCCGCGCAACGATGCCTACGTCATGATGCTGGCCATCACCTTTTTGGCCCTAGTGACGGGTTGCGTGCTGATGTACCTCGACGCTGCCCAGTATGAAGGAAAAAATCCGCCCCAGGCGGCAATCCCTGCCGTGCCGGAGTTGGGGAAAGCGGCGGCACCCGCAGGACCCGCTACGAAATAGCTCCTTCGGACCAGGGAGTTTTTTCCGGGTTATTGCTGGCGATTCCCGCTGTTCTTTGACGCCGAGCGTTCCGCTGCCCAGGGGTGGGCCGGACGCTCCGCAATGTTCTCCCCGGACCGCTTCCCCTTCACCTGCGGACGGTCGGCGTGACTTGGATCACTTCGGCACCATTAGCGTAAACGGCCAGAGGAAAGCTTGGACAGCCGTCATCAACCCGACGACGCAAGCGAGCAGGACGCTATGCCAGATGACGGCTTTGAAGATGTCCGCTTCCCGGCCGACCTGATTGGTGCCCGCTGTGGCGACACAGATGCTCTGCGCGTCGATCATTTTGCCCATCACGCCGCCGGTACTGTTGGCCGTGCAGATGAGGGTTTGCGCTTGTTCCAAGCTCAGGTGACGCAGCGCGGTGCTGCCGTGAGTATTCCACACCTCTGTGGCGGTGATCTTCTGCAAACTGCCGAAGAGGGCATTGCTGCCGGCGTCCGTGCCGGTGAGGAAGACCCCTAGCCAGCCGAGCATGGCGGCGAAAAAGGGATACAGCACCCCCGTTTCCGCAAAAGCTACCCCCAAGGTGGCATCCATGCCGGCGTACTTCGTGACATAGCTCAGTCCCAGCATGCAGGCGATCGTGGGGATGGGAATGCGCATCTGATAGATCGTCTTGCGGAAGACGGCGAGCACCTGAGCCGGGGAGAGTCGCAGCAGCACCATCGACAAAAGGGCGGCGCAAAAGACCGGCGTTCCCGGCGCAGTCAGCCAGGTGATCTTGAAGAGGGCGGCTTCCTTCCTCTCGTCGCCAACGGCATCCGGGGGGACCAGCCGCTCGGCCCGTTCCACCCTTTTGTGCAGCGTCGGCACCGGCACTTCCCAGTAGGAAGGGACCACGCCGAGGTCCAACGGCCCCTGCTTTTCCATCTGCCGGGCGATGCCGGAGAGGATAAGGAACAGGGCCATCAAGCCCCAGGGCATCCAGGCGCGGAGGACTTGGCGCGTTTGCAAGGGTTCGAGGCGCTGGGCCAGTCCCTGGCCATTGGCGAGCCACTCGCTGAC
>Ga0101943_1000402_pt1 | contig 78483 bp, 51 predicted proteins | sample DewCreD2012metaG_5_FD_75244 | JGI IMG/M metagenome (GOLD analysis project Ga0101943, IMG submission 75244) | Hot spring sediment bacterial and archeal communities from British Columbia, Canada, to study Microbial Dark Matter (Phase II) - Dewar... ... | reverse complement strand
ATGCTGTTCCGCGCCGCGACCCGTGAGAATCAGCGACGGTTTCTCGGCAAGCCAGCGGATGGCCTGGCGCAAGGCGGATTCCGGCAATCCGGTCAACTGTTCCACACGGGCGGGATGGTAATGGAGCACGGTGCGGCGGACGGCCTCATAACCCACGGTGCGGCACCGGATGAACTCCAGGTCCACCAGCTTTTCTTCGATGGCGAGGAAAAGCAAACCGTTGGCCAGGGCCAGATCGCTGCCCGGAGTGATGGCGAGGTGCAAATCCGCGGTTCGGGCCGTAGCCGTGCGCCGGGGGTCCACGACGATGAGCCGCCCGCCATTCGCACGCTGTTCCTCGAACCATTGGGCCATCGGGGGGAGGGTTTCCAGGGGATTGCCCCCCACCAGAAGGATGGTGCGGGCCAGGGCCAAATCGCTGACGGGGAAGGGGAGTCCGCGGTCGATACCGAAGGCTTTGTTGCTGGCTGCAGCGGCGCTGGACATGCAATAGCGGCCGTTGTAGTCGATGTGTGGTGTGCGCAGGACCAGACGTGCGAATTTCCCCAGGTAATAGGCCTTTTCGTTGGTTAGCGCCCCGGAACCGAAGACGCCGATCGTTTGCGGGCCGTATCGCTGGAGGAGGTCGCGGAGGCGTTCCGTGATGTAGTCGTAGGCGGTGTCCCAATCGACGGGCTGGCCGTGGAGCAGGGGTTGCCGCAGGCGCTGGGGGTGCTGCAACAATTCTGTCGCGCTCCAGCCTTTGATACAGAGCCGCCCTCGGTTCACGGGAAAGTGGGGGTCGCCGGAGATCCGCCAGCCGTCATCCGCTTCGCCCATGACAATCCCGCATTGAAAGGCGCAGAAGGGGCAATGGGTTCGTCCCGCCGCGGCGGTATCCAATTGGGGTAAGGTCGTCGCCACTCCCGGTCCCTTTCTCTGGTCAGCAGGATGTCAGCAACGGGGAGACATCCTCAGAACTGCGGAAGCGCGTGGGAATGCCGATGCGGATCCAACCTTCCGGCGTGATGTCCACAGGGTAGGTTTGCACCGGGCAGACATGGCTTTGTTCACATTGGCCCGTATGCAGGTCGAAGCGGAAGGCGTGCAGCGGGCAGACGACCTGTTCTCCGACAAGCATGCCGTCCGCCAGGGGGCCGCCGCGATGGGGGCATCTCTGAGCCGTGGCAAAGACCCGGCCGCTGCGTGTGCGGAAGACGGCGATCCGATGGGGACCCACGTGATACGCTCGTCCCATTCCGGGTGGGATCGCGGATACGGGGCCAACCGTGACATAGGTGATTTCACCCGAACTCATCGGTGCAAAACCTCCCTTCTCCAGGGGCAAAACGATAGTCATCACCCACCTGTCCAACAGGCGGGTTGATGGTATGCTCTGGTAGGACGAAGCGGGGGAGAGGGAATACGGGGGAGTTCCACCCGGACGATTTCACGTCACCATGGGCAGGGGGATGCGGCTTTCTCCGTCGAATTGGCCCTCGTAAGCGGGGTGTTCCCGTTCCAGCCACGGATCCACGTAGGCGGCGGCCATCTTTTCGACTTCCGCATCCAAGTACTCGCCCAGGCCGAGCTTATCATGCACGATGATGTCTCGGATTTTGTCCAAACCGATCCGTGGGACGAAGTCGTAGGTGCGTTCCAGCCATTTGGCGTTATCTCGATAGTAGATGAGGAAGCGGCCGATGATGCGGAGCACCTCTTCCCGGCTGGACACCCGGCAGAGGACGTCCGATTTGCGGACATGAGCACCGGCGGCCCCGCCGATGGAGATTTCCCATTCGCCGCCTTCCGTGGCCACCACACCCACGTCTTTGACCGTGGCTTCCGCACAATTGCGTGGGCAGCCGCTGACCGCCATCTTGACCTTGGCGGGAAACTCGAAGCCCTGGAACCGTTTTTCGATGGCAATGCCCATGCCCGTGCTGTCGTTGAGGCCGAAGCGGCAGAACTCGCTCCCCACACAGGTTTTGACGGTGCGCAGCGCCTTGGTGTAGGCGTAGCCGCTGGGCATGCCGAGGTCGGCCCAGACTTTCGGCAGGTCCTCCTTGCGGATGCCCAAGAGGTCGATCCGCTGCCCGCCGGTGATCTTGACCATCGGCACCTGGTATTTTTTGGCGACCTGTCCGATGCGGATTAGCTCGTCCGGGGTCGTGACGCCGCCATACATGCGGGGAACCACGGAAAACGTGCCGTCCTTCTGAATGTTGGCATGGACGCGGTCGTTGATGAAGCGGGCATCGCGTTCATCGATGTATTCCTTCCCCCAGAGGCTTTTCAGGAGGGATGCCAGGCCGTTTTTGCTCTTTTCGTCTTCGCCCTGGCCGAGTTCCTGGAGCACGGCGGAGACGCTTTTGAGGCCGCGGCGGCGGATTTCGGCCACCAGGGTCGGCTTGTCCATCGGGACCGCCGGGACATACCAGTCCTCGCTGGGGTCCGGGGTCACCGAATCGGCGAAGCATTCGATGAGTCCCTTGATGATTTTCTTGCAACTGCCGCAGCCAGTGCCGGCACGGGTCGCTTTGCCGATCGCCGGGAGAGTGCATTTCCCGGCCCGAATGGCCGCTACGATGGTGCCTTTGCTGACGCCGTTGCAATCGCAGATTTGCTGCGTGTCGGGCAAGTCCGCCAAAGTGACAGGCGCAGCGTTGGCCGCGGGGGGGAAGAAAATCTCGACGCGCCGTTGGGGGACCTCTGCACCGCTGTGGAAGAGGCGCTGGAGTTGATCCGCCGGACCTAGATCGCCGAGTAAGCAGGCGGCATGCAAGCGCCCGTTGCGAATGATGGCTTTCCAGTACACTTGACGAGCCGGCTCGCTGAATTGCACCACCTCATCGCTGGATTGCACATCCTGAATGCGGCCTAGACTGACCAGGTCCACCCCCATGACTTTCAGGCGTGTGGCGATGCGGGAGCCGGTGTAACGGGCGTGGGGATCGCTGCCGGTCAGCACGCGGGCCAGGACTTTGGTCTGCTCCCAAATCGGCGCCACGAGGCCGTAAACGACACCATTATGCTGTACGCATTCTCCCACCGCATAGATGTTCGGGTCGGAGGTGCGCAGTTGATCGTCCACCACGATGGCGCGTTCGCAGGCCAGGCCGCACTCACGGGCCAGATCGATGTTGGGCCGGATGCCCGCAGCGATGACGACCATGTCCGCCGGGATTTCCGTACCATCCGCGAATCGGACCGCCGTGACGTGGGGATGTCCGACAATCTCCTTGGTCGTGGTGGCGGTGCGGATGTGAATACCCAGCCGTTCGATGGTTTGGCCCAGGACCTTGCCGCCGGCTTCATCCAGTTGCACGCTCATCAGGTAAGGGGCCATCTCCACCACGGTGACATCCAGGTGGTGGGTCATCAATCCCTTGGCGGCTTCCAGGCCGAGCAATCCGCCGCCGATCACCACCGCCCGCTGGCATTGCCGGGCATACGATGCAATGTGCCGGCAGTCATCGAGTGTGCGGAAGACGAAGACACCTCGCAAAGTTGTGCCCGGAATCGGCGGGATAAACGGTTTGCTGCCTGTCGCCAGGACGAGAAGATCGTAGGGTTCGCTCTGGCCGTCCTCGCAATAGACACGGCGCTGTTCCCGGTCGATGCGGACGACTTTGCGCCCGGCATGCAAAGTGATGCCATTTTCCGCGTACCAGGCCAGAGGATTGAGGAAGATATTCTGGGCTTCCTGGCTGCCGTTGAGAACTTCGGATAGGAGGATGCGGTTGTAGTTGCCGTAGGGTTCCTCTCCGAAAACGGTGATGGCGAAGCGCTGGGGATCGCAGGCGAGAATGTCTTCCAGCAGCCGCCCGCCTGCCATGCCATTCCCGACCACGACCAGCCGTGGACGCCCTTCACGCTGGACAGAGAGTGCAGGGGGAGTGAGAGCAGGACTTCCGGTCATAGAGCGGTCACCTCCGCGCAGCTTTCCCACGGCCGATACTGCCCCTGACGGCGTCGGACACATTCGCCGACGATGAATAACGAGGGTCCGGCCTCGCCGGGGAGTGCGAGATCGTCTGCGATCTCGGCTAACGTGGCGACGGCGATGCGTTGTTCGGGAGTGGTGGCTTTTTCCATAACGGCGGCGGCGGTGGTCGGCGGCAGGCCATGCTCGATCAGGCGGCGGGCGATGGCAGCCCGATAGCGGCTGGCCATGTAGAAAATGACGTTCCCCACGCGGGCCAAGGCTTCCCAATCGAGCTTGCAGTCTGGCCCCTCTGGGTCGTGATGGCCGGTGGCCAGGACCACAGCAGGTCCCACGGCCCGGTGGGTCAGCGGGATTTGCGCCGCCGCACACGCTCCGGTGGCCGCCGTGATTCCCGGCACGACCTCGAACGGAACCCCCGCCTGAGCCAGCGCCTCGGCCTCTTCACCGCCCCGGCCAAAGACGTACGGATCGCCCCCTTTGAGGCGGCAGACGGAGCGCCCGGAGCGAGCCAAGCGGATCAAGGCTTCCTGAATCGCTTCCTGGCGGGTGCTGCCGAGGCAATAGCCGCGCTTTCCCACGCTGAGGATTTCCGCATCCGGCCGGGCTTCCTCCAGCAACTCCCGTGGGATGAGCGCGTCGTGGAGCACCACGTCCGCCGTGCGTAAAATCCGCAAGCCGCGCACCGTGATCAGGTCCGCAGCACCCGGTCCTGCGCCCACCAAATACACCCACCCCGCTTGGGCTGCCTTCATCCGTTTCCTCTGACTTGGCCCTGTTTTTACCTCCCGGTCAATCCGGTCGCAGAACTCTCGAGCAACTTCCGTACCATGTGGGATTTCTTCCGGCAGACCAATCGACTTTTGCCTAGAAAACAAGGGGAAAACGGCGGAGTGAACCACGCAGAGCCTACCCGATTTCCCGCTTCTCGAAAGGTTTGGCGTTGCCCGGTTTGTAAGCAGTGGCTTCACTCAGGCTGCGCAGGCCCCGATCAGCGGAACCGCGGTCAACCCCGCAAGCGGAACGGCTGAGACAGAGCGAGGACGAGCTAGGCGTCCCGCGTGGCGAGGAGAACTCTACCTCCTCAGCTACTTCCGTGGCAGTAGCAACAGCACGGGATATGCGGAAGATGCGGGGGAAAGGTTCCAGTAGTCCCAGACATGGTTTGAAGGAGTTTTCTCTGGCCCCTCCGCGACTCCCGCGGCGGAGTTAGGGGAATTGGAGCAGTTCGGTCCGCATGCAAAATTCCTCTCGACACCCCGAAAAGCCGCCGTTATAGAGCGGGCGCTTCAAGGCATATTCGGAACTATCGAGGGGGAAAGGTTCCATAGGGTTTGTTGCATGGGAGGGGGCAGATGGCAAGCCAAGCACCTCAAACGTGGGCGGTTCGGAATGTGAATCAGCGTTGGATCAGCTTATTGCTGGCCGTGGGAGTGATCGCGAATTTGAGCGGATGCGCCACGGCTCGCTATGTGGAACGGCATGCCGATGGGGGTGTTGTGGCCATCCCGGAAAACAGCAATCACTGGCCCACCTATTACCGGCAGGCAGCGTTGGATTTGATCACGCAGCATGTCGGGCCGCATTACGAAATCCTGGAAGAGCGCGAGGTGGTCGTTGGGCAGCAGACGAATAACAATCAGCAAGTGGGTCCGGATTTTCTGGCAGGGATTACCACGACCCGCGAGCTGACGGAATGGCGGATAGCTTATCGCCGCGCTGCTAGCCCGCATTATCCACCGGCCCCGGGGAATCCGCAGCCCCGCAATAGCAGCCCCGCCGCGGGACCACGGCCAGCGGCGAACGGCACTTCACCGGGCAGCCCGCATGCTGTCCAACCGGCCGGTGGCGTACCCGTGGCACCTCCAGGTTCAGCCGGTGTGGTTCCCTCCGTGGCTCCTCCACCAACGGGCCAAACCTTTGGCACAGGCCGCTGACGGGATTGCACCGGGCACTGACAGGTTCCCGCCACTCGGTCCGATGTGGTACTCTTTCCCGGGGGCGATCGCTAAGAATGTCTCCGGAGCAGCCGCCGGGATTTGCCGGTGTTCCGTGTTTCGAGCGTCAGATGATCTGCTTATGCCGCAGCCGCCGCAGTTCCGCCGCGATCCTTTCCGCAGCCACTGGACGATTCTCGCTCCGGAACGGTCCGCCCGCCCCCAAGTCGGCCTAGGGATGTTACCCCGCCAAAGCTTCCCGGATGATCCGGCGCTGTGCCCTTTCTGTCCCGGTCGTGAAGATCAGACCCCGCCGGCGGTGCTCACCTATCCGGCTGATCCTAGCGGGGATCGAACGGCGGCTTGGCGCCTGCGGGTCGTTCCCAATAAGTATCCTGCGGTGCGTCCGGATCTCGGAACGCCCTACTGCCAGGCTGATGAGTCTCAAGCCGAGGCTCCGGCGATGGGCCGCAGCGAGGTGGTCATCGAAACTCCCCGCCATCTCGACGATCCCAAGCGGCTCACCCTGGCCGAACTCGCCGATCTGTTCCGCGCCTACCAGGACCGCTTGCTGGCCTTGGCGCAGGAGGGGACATGGACCTGTGCGGCGGTGTTCAAAAACGTCGGCGCGGAGGCAGGAGCATCTTTGCCGCACACCCACTCGCAGATCATTGCTCTGCCGTTGCTCCCCCGCCCCCTGGCTCAGGAAAGTGCAGTATGCCGGACCTACCTTGAGCGTACAGGACGCTGCCTGACCTGTGCGCTTCTGGAGCGCGAACTGCACAAAGGACACCGCCTCATTGCCCGCAGCGAACATTTTGCGGTTTTGGCGGCTAATGCCCCGCGATTTCCATATGAACTATGGCTGGCTCCCCTCCGTCATCAGGCACGTTTTGAGCACCAGGACCCGACCGCGTTCCAGGAACTGGCTCAAATCTGGCATCAGGTTCTGGCGGCTTTAGATGATGCCTGCCACCAACCCGCCTACAACTGGATTCTCCAAACAGCCCCCTGGCAGGGCGACGGCGTAGACCACCTGCACTGGCGCGTGGAGTTATTACCTCGCTTGACCCGCCCGGCGGGACTGGAGTGGGGCTTTGGTTGCTACATCGTGGCGGTTACGCCGGAGGAGGCGGCTGCGACTTTGCGGCAACATCTCCCCCCGCTCCCGTGACGGAGGAGGGGGTGGACATCGAGGGGCGAACGCAAGGCAAGTGCTTGCGGTCAGCGGATGCGCTCCGGTGTCAGCCGGCCCAGGTTGTCGAAAAGCCGTACCAGAGAAGCCATGAGCTTGCGGAAGTCGCCTTCATGCAAGCTTTCGTTGGGGGCGTGGGCGTTGCTGGCCGGGTCTTCAATCCCCAAGAGCAGGGCGGGGGCGCCGCCGAAGAGCTGGGACAGCGGGCCGACAAACCCGATTGTACCGCCGCAACCGATGGGCACGGGGTCCCGGTCGTAACCCTCTCGTAAGGCCGACAAAGCCGCCTCGAACGCCGGGCCGCTCGGATCGATCATCCACCAATCCACGGAGGGTCCGTAGGGCGTGACATGAACCTCGCAGCCCCAAGGCGGGTCCTGGGTGAGGAAGGCGGTCAGATCGGCCAGAACTTTCTCCGGTTTCTGATCGGGGACGATGCGGCAGCTCACGATCGCCGAGGCCCGCGGCAGGACCTGATTGGAAGCCCCTTTGAGGGAGCTGGCTTCCTGGGCGATCACCGTGATGGCGGGGCGCCGCCAGGTTTGCGCGTAAAAGCTGTACCCTTCCTCCATCGCAAAGCGAACGGTGGGGACCATGCCGATTTCCTGCCGCAGTTTCTGAGCATCGAAGGGCAGGCGGTGGAACGCGGCCCGTTCCCGCTCGGTCAAGGGGCGGACATCGTCGTAAAAATGCGGGATCGGCAGAGGGCCGTTATCCCAATAGAGCCGTCCGAGGATGTGGTTGAGAGCAATCGCGGCATCGGGAATGCCTCCGCCGCTGGTGCCGCTGTGGATGGGGGTGCGGGCCGTCACCACATCGACGCGGACCATCACGATCCCCCGCAGGGAATAGGTGATGCTGGGGACGCCTACTTCGATGTTCTCCGTGTCGCAGACGACGATGACGTCGGATTGCAGCTTCTGCTTGTACGTCTCGAAAAACTTCATCAAGTTCTTCGAGCCGACCTCTTCCTCCCCCTCGACGAGCATTTTGATGTTGACGGGCAAAGCGTTCCCTGTCTTGCGATAGGCAGCCACTGCGCCGAGAAAAGCGGCAATAGCTCCCTTGTCATCGGCGGAGCCGCGCCCAAAGAGTCGGCCATCCCGCCGCGTCAGCTTCCAGGGGTCCGTCTTCCATTGTTCCACATAATTGATGGGCTGAACGTCGTGGTGGGCATAGAGGAACACCGTGGGCTTGCCATTGGCTTCCAGCCACTCGCCGTAGGCGTAAGGATTGGAACCACCGATGCGGAGGATGTCCACATTGTGCAGGCCGGCTTGGCGCATCTGCTCGCAGGTCAACTGCGCCGTGCGTTCGATCTCGGCCTGGTGTTCCCCATCCGTACTGATACTCTGAATGGCCACGAGTTCCGCCAGGTTTCGCACAATCTCTTCGTGGTTCTTTTGCAGCCAGTTCAACGCGGTTTCCAGCATAGGGCAGCACCTCCTCTTCTGTCCGGCTTTCGGGGACGGCTGCGTTTGGCGTCAGCTCCCCCATTCTAGGATACCGTCTGGCTCGTTCACCTTTATCGCGGGTATCGCGGGAGCCTCCCGTCACTCTCTGAGCACATTCTAGCGGATTCTTCTCCGTGAGGCGGTAAGGAAGGCGGTTCGGAATGGTCGAGGGCGGGCCGCTTTCACCGGGGCCGATGGCTGTGTGCTTATGAGACCCGCGGAGTTCCTCCGGGGATTTGTGATTCCTAACTTCCCGCGTGTGTGTTGGTGATTCCTTGCTGGATGTCGGTGAAGGAACGGTCGGGGCGGTACAACTATCGTTCCTTTCGGGATTGCGCATTTTACTGCAAGGCTCTTTTACTAGCAGGTGGGGGCAATTTTACGGGGTGAGTCCTGTCTTACGTGATTTGTCGTTTTTGAGGGGGGAGGTGGGAAAAAATTGGGGAGAAAGTGCCAAAAAAAGTGATGGGATGCTTGACTTGCGGGAAGCGGGTCGTTATAGGCCGGTGCTTGATTGGAGGAACCGACGCGGCAGCGTCTCGTCAGCGGATGGATTGAGGGAGATCGGCCAGCGTATCCAGCAGGGGGTGGCCGAGGTCCGCCGGAGGGGACGCCTCACGATCGAGACATCGGGGGATGACGGTCGTGAGAGATCGCGGTCCACAGATCACCCGGCAAAGGGGAAGGAGGCCATGGTGAGTAGGGCAAGGACGTGGAGCGGGCGTGGCTATGCCGTCCGCTTGCTGGTGGCGCCGCTGTTGTGTGGCTTGTCAGCCGCAACGCTCGAAGCGCAAGGACTGGGAACCAAGGGCGGGGCTGCTCCCAGTGGAGTCACAGCCAAGAGCATGCCGGGTCGGGATGCCCGTGCCTTGTTGCGGGAAGGGCGGCGGGCCTTGGAAGCGGGACAGTTCGATCGTGCCCAGGACTTGGCCCGTGCCGCTGAAGCCAGCAATCCCAGCGGGCGCTGGGGCTTGTTTGAAGACACTCCCCAAGCACTGCTCAAGGACATCCAGGCCGCCGTGGCCAAGGCCCAGAAAAAGGAGGCCGAACAGCTCCTGCGCCAAGCCAAGGCCCTGCTGGCCCAACCTGCACGCTCGGACCGCGAGAAAGCGGAGCAGCTTGACCGCGCTTTGCAACTCGCCCAACGGGCGGAGCAACTTCACGGCCCCTACTCCATTTGGGATTTCGGCGACCGACCGGACAAGATCATCCGCCAGATTCAAGCGGCCCGCGCCCGGCTCAATGTGCCGCCCATCACTCCTCCCGGCACACCTCACGGCGTGACCACAGCGTCGGCTCGACCCGGACAGCCGCCTGCCGCCCTCCTGCCGGCCCATTCGACGGCAACGGGTTCGGCTCCGAACCGTCCCGCTCCGCCTCCGCCGTCCGCCGCTGCCGACAGCAAAAAGGCTGCCGCTCAACAGCTCCTTGCCGAAGGGAAACGCCTGGCGGACGAAGGACAATTTGCCGCCGCTAAGGCCCGCTTCCTTGAAGCGGATCGCCTCGGAGCCAGTTTCGGACCGCAGGAGTACTCCCCGGCCTACGCCTTGCAGGACCTCAATGCTCGCGGCCAGCGCGCCATCGATCAACTGGTGGCCCAAGCCCGGACCCATCTGAACAAAAACGAAACCTCCGCGGCCGAGACGGCCCTCCAGCGCGCGGCCCAGATCGCCGGTCAGTTGGGATTGCACTCCCGGCCGATTGACGAATTGCGTGCCCAAATACGCGGCGGTACTTCCGCAACTGTTGCTGGAGGAGCGGGGCCGACTCCACCACCGGCCGCTCCTGTGCCGCCCTTGGCTCCCGTTTCACCTGGTGCTCCTGCCGCTCCCCAGTCTCCCGCCGGACTGACCGCCCGGCAACTCCTCGATCAGGCCGCCCAGGAGTTCGCCGCGGGACGGCTCGACATCGCCGAACAACTCGCCCTCAAGGCCCATAATCATCCCGATGGCGGTTTGCACAACGAAGCCCGCGCCTTGCTCAATTCCATCGACGCGGAACGCCTGGCCCAGAAAAAGGTCAATGCCCTGCGTTCCCTGGAAGCCGCTGAAACGGCGACGCAGCAACGCGACTACAATCAGGCCCTCGGCGTGCTCCTGCTCATTGATCCGAATCACTTACCGGCGGACAAAAAGGCCCGACGCGAAGAATTGCTCACTCTCTGCCGCAACGAACTGGAAAAGAGCGGTACTTCCGGGGCGGCCCACAGCACCCCATCGCCTTCTTCACCGGTTCCCTCCGACCCGGCACAACCCAAAAATCCCGAATCGGTGGCCACCCAAACCGAAGCCCTGCGGCAGGTCCAATTCCAAAAGCTCCGCAGTGAAGGGCTGAAGGTCCAAGCGGAAGCCACCAAGGCGTTTGGCAACGGGGAAACCGACCTGGCGATCCAGATGCTTCAGGACTACATCCAAAAAGTTCGGGCTTCTGACCTGGATGCGTCGAGCATCGCTCTGTTGCTCCGGCCCATTGAGAGCCGCCTGGACACCTTCCGGGTCATGAAAGGCCAGACGGATGCCATCGCCCGGCAGCAGCGGGAGAACCGCGAGGCCCGCGAGTTGATCGCCGGACGAGCCGCTGCCGAAGAGCAACGCAAAGCCGAGATCACGCAACTGGTCCGCCGTTATCACGAGCTGGTCAAGCGGGCCGACTTCAGCGAAGCGGAAAAAGTCGCCTTGCAGGCCAAGCAGTTGGACCCCGACAATCCCGCCCTGGCCCAGCTTGTGTACATGGCCAAGATGAGCAAACGCGTCCGCGAAGCGGAAAAACTCAAAAGCGACAAGGAGCAGTTTGTGCTGGACGCCCTCAACAAGGCGGAGCAACCGGGGCCGTTCGTCGATGTGGACAATCCCGTCGCCGTCAAACTCGAAGCCTACCGTCGCGCGCGCAACCGCGGCTCCCTCGACGACGCCTACCTCAAGACCCGCTCCGAGGCGGAATACGACATCGAATTGAAGCTCAACAAACCGATCGAGATCGAATTCACCCAGACGCCAATCAACCAGGCGATCGAAAACCTCAAGACCCTCATCGGAGTGCCGATCCTGCTCGACGAAGCTGCTCTGGAGGCGGAGGGTCTCAGTCCGGTCAAGCCAGTGACGGTCAAACCCGGTTACCCGGTCGCCGCCAAGCACCTGCTCAGCTTCACCCTGGAGCAAGCGGGACTGAGCTACGTCATCGAAAACGACATGGTCAAAGTGACGACCACGCGCAAGGCCAAGGGACGGCTTTACACCAAAGTCTTCGCCGTGGCGGACCTGGTGACTCCCATCCCCAACTTCGCCATGCCGGACTACGCCAACGTGGACAAGATGTTCGCCAATAGCGCGGCCAAAGCCCAGATCGGTTCCAGCGGCTTGCCGACGCCGCTGAATCCTCCCGGCGGTCTGGGAGGCGGTCTGCCGGCGTCGATGACGGCGGGCTTGCAGCCGGGCATCCACGGCGGCGTACCCCTCAGTCAAGCGGGACGGCTGGAGAGCCAATGGCAATCCGGCGGGCCGGTCAGCGCCTCGGCTCCTGTGACCACGGAGCAGAACAGCCGCCATGAGCAACTCATCCAGCTCATCACCAGCTTGATCAAACCCCACACCTGGGATGGCATGGGCGGTGCCGGACGCATCCAGTACTACGACGTTAGCAGCGCCCTGGTGGTCAATCAAACCGCCGACGTCATCCGGGAAGTCGAGGACCTGCTCGAAGCCTTGCGCCGGCTCCAGGACCTGGCCCTGGCCGTCGAAGTCCGTATCGTCTCGGTCTCGGAAAGCTGGTTCGAGCGAATGGGTCTGGACTTCTCGATGAACATCAAGACCCACACGACGCAGTTCGAGCCGCAATTGACCGCCGTCGATCCCAACACGGGCTTTTCGGGTGTCTTCCGCCCTGTCCCCTTCATCAACGACATCAACGCGCGGGGTGTGACGGTCGGCTTGACGCCCGCCGGCACCTTCACTCCAGACCTGGACGTGCCCATCCGCCCGCGGAACTTCCAAATGGCCATCCCGCCCTTTGGCGGTTATCCGAACATGCCCGGCAACAACGGCGGCATCGCGTTGGGACTGGCCTTCCTCAACGACATCCAGGTGTATATGTTCATGGAGGCTGCCCAAGGCGACCGGCGCGTCAACGTCATGCAAGCGCCGAAACTGACCCTCTTCAACGGCCAGACGGCGACCCTGACAGTCTCCAACCTCCAGTTCTTCGTGACCAACGTCCAGGTGATCTCGGTCAACGGCCAACTGGTCTTCGTGCCGCAGAACGTACCCTTCCCCGGACCGGGCGACTTCAACCAAGGGGGTATCGTCTCGATCACCATCCAGGGAGTGATCTCTGCGGATCGGCGCTTCGTCCGCCTCAACATGCCGATCACGATGAGCGCTCAGACCGGTGCCAACGTGCCCCTCTTCCCCTTCACCACCTTCGTCATCCCTGTGTTTGAGGGAGGCAGCCAGGGACAACCGGTGCCGTTCACACAGTTCCTGCAACAGCCGGCCTTTACCACGCTCAACATCAACACCACGGTCGTCTGCCCCGATGGCGGGACCGTCCTGCTCGGCGGCTTCAAGCAAGTCTCGGAAGGACGCAACGAATTCGGACCGCCAGTGTTGAGCAAGGTTCCCTACCTGAACCGCTTATTCAAAAACGTGGGCATTGGCCGGGAGACCACACACATCATGATCATGGTCACGCCGCGGATCATCATCAACTCGGAAGAGGAGATCTTCCAGACGGAAGGCCGACCGCCGCTGGGGCAATGACCCGCGGATGATGACCCGCGGTCCGGCTTCCACGCCGCCGATGGGGTCCGCCGGCATCGTTGCCTCACCCTTGGCTCCAGACAGGCTTCCCTGCGGCTTGTCTGGAGCTGCCTTTTTTCCTGAGCCGTTCCGAAAGGAACGCCGCTTGGACCTTTCGGCAGTGCGGCGGGAAAGAGTTTCGGCAGTGAAAGGCGGGGTCACCTGCTATAATAGCTCTGAAAAGAACCAGGGGCGCCCGATGTGTGCCCTCGGATTGTCACTCAGAGATGGGATAGCTCTGAAGAGACAGCTCTCGCTGTCCTCCCTCCTGTGGATTGGTAGATTCCGCCTGCGGACTCAGCAAATTGTGCTCGTTCGGCTCCCACGGAGTTGCCATGCTGCCAACGTACTCCGATTTCCCCTGGTGGTTCTGGGTTTTGCTGGCGGTCGCGGGAGCGGCCCTCGTGGCCCTCATCGCCTCCAATTCCTGGTCACAGCGCGCCGCGATCGTCAAGCTCCGGCGCAATATCGCCCTGGCCATCAAAAGCCTCTGGCTCCACAAGCTCCGGTCGTTTCTCTCGGTCTTGGGCATTATCATCGGGATCGCCTCGGTCATCTCGCTGATGGCCTTCGGCGAGGGATCGATGCAGGACGCCCTGGAAGACATCAAGCGGCAAGGGGCGACCAACATCATCATCCGCAGTGTCAAGCCGCCGGATGATTCTGCTACAGCGACGCGCACCTGGGTGACCACCTACGGCCTGACCCGCCGAGACCTGGAACGGTTCAAGACGTTCGGGGATGCGATCGTGCGCATCGTCCCCTTGCGGGTTTTGCCCACGGAGGCCCGCTACCTGGAGCGCATGGCCAACGCCCGTGTCATCGCCACGACACCAGAATATGCCGACATCCACCGCTTTGAATTGGCGTCGGGGCGTTTCCTGACGGACATCGATGACCGGGAACGCAAAAACGTCTGCGTCCTCGGATCGGCGGTTGCGGACAAACTCTTCCCCTTTGAAGACCCGTTGGGTCGTTCGATCCTGATGCGTTCCTCCGAGTTCCAGGTCGTGGGGGTGATCCGCGAACGTATGCCCACAGGCGGCAGCGGCGGTTCCCAAGCGGCGGAAGACTTCAACGATGACATTTACATCCCCCTCCACACCAGCTTTGCCCGCTTCGGCGAGATCATCTCAGTCCGGACTTCCGGCTCCCGCATCAACGAAAAGGTCCAATACACCCAGATCACGCTCACGGTGTCCGATATTGACCTGGTCCGTCCCGTCGGCGATGCCATCAAACAAATGCTGGAAGAAGAGCATGCCCCCAAGCGCGATTGGGCCGTCACAATTCCCCTGGACCGGCTCGAAGAGGCGGAGCGGGCCAAAAACCGCTTCATCACCCTGATGGCCATGATCGCCTCGATTTCTCTGCTCGTCGGCGGTATCGGTATCATGAACATCATGCTGGCCACCGTCACGGAGCGGACGCGCGAGATCGGCATCCGCCGGGCCTTGGGAGCCAAACAACGGGACATTGTCCTGCAATTCCTCGTAGAAGCCGTCGTACAGACAACGTTGGGCGGCCTGCTCGGCGTGGTCATCGGATTGGCGATGGTATATGCCGTTCCGGCCCTCTGGTCCCAGATGCTCCAGTGGGGTTGGTTCACGGGCAGTCCCTTGCCCGCGAAGGTACACGTGCCCATCATCTTCGTCTCGTTGATCTTTTCCGTCCTGGTCGGAGTTGGCTTTGGTTTGTACCCCGCCTGGCGGGCCTCCCGGCTCGATCCGATCGAAGCCCTCCGCCACGAATAACCTGAGCCGCTTGGAGATTTTCCCCTTCCTCCGCCCCCGCAGCCTTCTCTAAGGCCGTAAGCTGTAACGCTGCGGCTCAGCGTGCCTTTTGCAATCGCATGGTGAACCCCGGGGAAGGGCCGGGTGTCCTGAAACGGAACAGACCCGCGTTTTGGGAGTCCGACCGGCCTAGGGCATCAAAATAAGCCTGAAAACAGGCCGTTTTTCACTTTTTTGGAAAAAATGGATTTTTCGATTTGACAGCGGCGAATTTATGGGACATATTTACAGTTGAAGTCAGCGAAATGGAAAAATGTCCAATACGAAGGAGGTACCAGCCATGACCACGATTCACCATCCTGTGCGGCGCGGGATTGTTGACCCCGTGAACGGTAGCATCCAGTGCGGCCAAAGTATCGGTTCTCCGGGAGAGGCTCGATCTGCCTCTGTTGGAGGAGCGGCGGGTGTGGTACACTGGAAAGGCAAGGGGAAGGCGGCGTCTGCGCCCTACACCCCTGCGGGAAGGACGCAGAGTCCGAGGGATCATCAGGTTGCGGGATTCATACCAGCCGCGAAAACGGGAGGCTTCATGATGCGGAAAAGCGGCATACTTCTCGCTATTCTCATCGGGCTGCTCGTGCACATGGCAGCGCCGGCGCGAGCGGCGGATCCGAAACAGGTCGATGCGGCGATTCAGCGCGGCGTGGCCTGGATCAAGAAGAAGTATCTCCAACCCAACGCGGGACCGAACATCAACATTCCGTTCAATCATGCCCTGGGCGGGACGTGTCTGGCGGGGTTAGCCTTGCTGGAGGCGGGGGTGCCGCCCACAGACCCGGCGGTGCAGAACATCACCCGGATTGTCCGGGAGGCAGCCTATACCCAGGTCCAGACTTACCAGATTTCGCTCTGCCTGATGTATCTCGACCGCTTGGGGGACCCGAACGATGTCCCGTTGATTCAAGCTTTGGCGGCGCGGCTTCTCGTGGGCCAGACCCAAACAGGGGGTTGGGGTTACGGCTGCATCGCGGGGGTGAGCGCGGAAGAAGTGCAGTTTTTGCGAGCCGTGAAGCCAATGGGACAAGCGGGCCGCATGCATCCCGACATCGAACGCTATGCCCAAGTTCTGTTCAGCCGCCGCAATCCGCAGAACAGTGTGGGGGATGACAACTCGAACACACAATTTGCCGTCTTGGCCTTGTGGCTGGCGCGCAAGCACGGCGTGCCGGTGGATACGGCTTTGGACCTGGTGGAGCGGCGCTTCCTGCTCACCCAAACACGCACGGGAGGATGGCCCTATACCGGCCCGGCTGCGGGCGCTTCCGTGGCCATCGTCCAGGAAGGGTCGCCGTCCATGATCTGCGCGGGACTTTTGGGCTTGGCAACGGGGATTGCTCGGCGGCAAGAGCGGAGCCTGAAAGCCACGGAAGAACCCGCTCCGAAGAAGATGCCGGAGAAACCGAAGGAGGGAGCCTCCACCCCGGATGATCCCTTCTTCCAACCGCCGGACCCCGCCTCTCCGCCACCTCCCAAGAAAACACCCGAACCGAAAGCGGAAGAGAAAGGGAAGCTGCGCCTCGATGCGCGAGACCAGGCGGCGCAGTTTGCCTTCGCGGCCTTGGGTGCGGTGCTCCACAACTCCGTGCGCCCGGATGGCCGAGGCGGCAGTGCCTTTGTCCTCGGCGGACAAGGTGGAGGGCATGGGCGCAACGATTTCTACTTCCTCTGGTCGCTGGAGCGGGTCGGTGTGATTTACGGTCTCGATGTCATTGCCAACATCGATTGGTACGAAGCGGTTTCCACGACTTTGGTGATGACGCAAGCGGCGGATGGTTCCTGGGAAGTCGGCGGATATGACCCAGAGGTCAATACGGCCTTTGCGATCCTCGTTTTGTGCAAGTCGAACCTGGCGCGGGATTTGTCCGGCAAAGTCCAAAATGACATCAACACAGAAATGCGAGCGGGTCCCGGTCCGTCGGGAAGCGGTACGCCTTCGGGTGTGGGGCGTCCTTCCAAAGCCGCCAGTCCCTCTTACTTGAACAGCGAAGCGGCCACGCTCGCCGCCACTTTGCTGCGGAGTAGTGAGAGCCAGTGGGCGGTCACTCTGCGTAAAATCCGCGACAGCAACGGAAGCGTCAACACGCAAGCTCTGGCACTGGCGGCGGATCGCCTCGAAGGGGTCCGCTTGCTCGATGTGCGGACTGCCCTGGCCGAACGTTTGACCCGCCTGAGTGCGGAGACCTTGCGGGCTTATTCACGAGCCAAGGATTATCCGGAACTCCGCCGAGCAGCAGTCCTCGCCATGGCGATGAAAGATGACAAATCCCACATCCCGGATTTGATCGAGGTGCTACTCGATGAAGAAGAGCTGGTGGTGCGGGCGGCCAAGGCGGGGTTAAAGGCCCTCACCGGACAAGACTTCGGGCCGCCGCCCTTCGCCTCCGCTCACGACAAACGCCTTGCGGTGGAAGCCTGGAAACAGTGGTGGGAATTGCAACGCCAGAAGTGATAGCCTAAGCCCTGCTCCGACGGCTTCCTGCCCCTGACGTCAATGGGGATGAGCGGTCAAGGATTCCTCAAACGCACATGACCGCATTCCCCGCTCTGGGAGTGGTCGAGCCGCCCGTGGAACCGTCTTCGATGATCGGCCACTGCATCGCCTGTGAAGCCGAAGCGTGGGTTTCCCTGATGGAGTCCGACACATAAGCACATTCGATTTCCCAAGTGGAAGTCGTGGAAAACAGGAGAGTGAATCATGAAGCGCCCTTGGATACTGTGCACCTTGTTATATCTGCTCGGCATGGCGGGGATTATTGGCGGTTCTTCGCCTATGTCAGCCGCGACTCCGCGGGAAGTCGATGCCGCGATTCAAAAGGGAGTCCATTTTCTCAAGCGAAATGTTGGGGGAGGCGGCAGAGGAGGGGAGCGAGAGTTAGGTGAGACGGCTCTGGCCGGCTTGGCGCTCCTGGAATGCGGGGTGCCGGGAGATGATCCTGCCCTCAAAGGAGTCACAGCTCGTATTCGCGAGGCGGCTTTTGCGGAAACACAGACCTATCACCTGGCCCTGTACATCCTCTATCTGGATCGCTTAGGCGATCCGGCAGATGTCCCGATTATCCAGATGCTAGCGGTTCGTTTGTTGGCAGGTCAGAACGCGCAGGGAGGCTGGACGTACACTTGCAGTCACGGCACGGCCGCGATGGAGGCGCAGTTGCGCAGCGCATTGCTGACCGCCGAATTGCGTAGTGGCGATGTTCGTCCCGCAGTGGAAAAGGCGGCATCGGTACGACCCACGTCACCAGCACGAGACCTTAGCCGCCTCCACCCGGCAGTCCAGCGTTATGCTCGGCAACTCCAAGCGGAGTTCCGCCGCGGAGTGGGGTGGGGGGATTTTGGGGATGACAACTCCAACACGCAGTTTGCCATACTCGGACTGTGGGCCGCACGCAAGCATGGCGTGCCGGTGGAGGAAGCATTCGATCTCATCCAGCAGCGGTTTCTCCTCACCCAATGTCACAATGGCGGCTGGCCTTACTCCGGTCGGGGCGTTCCCGGTTCTCCTTCGATGACCTGCGCCGGCTTGTTGGCTTTAGCCACGGCCGTGGGCCGGCGGCAAGAACGCCTGCTCCGCAACGATCCCTCTCCCCTGACTCCCCCTGCCAAGTCTGCCCCCACCCCAGCGAAAGCCGCCGGCTTGAAGAACCAAGATACACGCCTCGACGATCCGTTTTTCCAGCCGCCGCCGGAGTTGCCAAATCCCAAAGGCGTGGACAAGGGCGATCCGTTTTTCCAGCCGCCGCTGGAAGATCAGAAATTAAATCAACCGCACCAGCCACCGGTTCAGAAGCTGCCGGCTGCGAAAGCATTGCCGCCCGTCCAGGAAAGGAAAATGCCCTTCGCAGGAGATCCGTGTGCTCCTGCCATTCAAAGAGGATTGGACAACCTCGCTGCCGTCCTCCAAGGGAATCTCCCCGGCGGCAAAGGCAAACGCATCCGCGATATCCTCGGCGGACGGGACTACTACTTCCTCTGGTCTCTGGAACGTGTGGGCGTAATTTACGGTCTGGAAAAGATCGGCCCAGTCGATTGGTATCAGTATGGGACAGATATCCTTCTCCCAGCGCAACACCCCAATGGAAGTTGGGGGAACCGAGTGGATACCGCCTTTGCCCTCTTGTTTCTGGCCCGTTCCAATGTGGTGCGTGATCTGAGCCGGGTCGTTCAGGGAAAAACCCGTGATGCTGAATTGCGTTCCGGGGGATTGCCTCCTTTTTCCCCATTACCTCATGGAGAAAGGCCAATGGGAGGGGAAAACTCCACTTCTGTCCCGGAAGCAAATCAGTCGGTGGCCACTGGAACCGCACCACCTGTTCCCAAACCGCGTACAGAAGAAGTGGGGGGAACGCCTGGCCCTACGGTATCACCCGCCGGTGCCATTACGCCGCCGCCTCAGCTTCCCCCGATTCCCATACCTCGGCCGGAGCCGAAAACGGGCGGGACCGCTGGTTCAATTCAACCGGCGGATGCAATGCCTTTGGTGGAGGAGTTGATGCGGGCCACGGAGGATCAGTGGATTCTCCGCCTGGCCGCGGTCCGGGATGGCAAGGGCAGCGTTTACACCCAAGCATTGCTCATGGCCATCCGCCGAGTAGCAGAGGACAAAGCCGGTGCGGTCCGGCAAGCCTTGGCGGAGCGCTTAGCCCGCATGACGGCAGAAACCTTGCGACAGTATATGAAGGGGGAGGATCCAGAGCTGCGCCGGGCTGCAGTTTTGGCTATGGCCATGAAAGATGATATAACGCTTGTTCCCGATTTGATCACCGCCTTGTTGGATGAGGAAGAGAGGGTGGTGCGTGCCGCGCGAGTTGGTTTGAAAAGCTTGACCGGTCAGGATTTTGGCCCTCTGCCTGGTGCTGATCTACGAGCCAGAAGGGCTGCGGCCCAAGCTTGGCTGGACTGGTTCCGTAAACAGCAGCGTTGAAGGAGATCACGGAATCCCTCAAATTTATCGATTTCACCCAGGGCCATTGGATAGGCACACACACTGAGGGGTTAGGTTAGCGTGACGGGGGTGTTTCCGTCTTGGCAAGCGTCTCCCAAGCGTGATGCAGAAGGATGTCGATGATGGCGGGATGCTGCCCTAAGGGTGGAGCGACGGCGAAATGAACATGGGGGTAAAGCCGGCGAAGCTGCTGGCAGGCAGCGTTTAAGTCCTCGGCCACATGACGGCCCGGTGACAAAAAATACGGGAGCAGGATGACGACACGGGCATCATGAGCGACACAGGCAGCAGCTCCTTGTTCGATGGTTGGTTCCGCTAACTCCAGATACGCCGGCTGGACGAAATCGAAATGGCCGCGCTGGCGGAGCGACTCGGCAACGTTTTCCAGCTCCGCGTTGGCTTGCAGCCGACGGCTGCCATGAGCGATCAAAAGAATGGCCCGGCGGGACGACGGCATGGAAAAACCTCGTGATCGGGTATTCATAGTCTAGTTATATGACGTCATATGGTCCTCCTGCTGGCGGTTTCCCATGAGCGGTGCATGGATCGGTGCTCGAATCGGTAACTGGTATCTGGAAGAAGAAGTCGCACGAGGAGCACAAGGCCTACTCTACCGTGCCCGGAGTTATCAAGATGATGGCCGCTTGGCTGCTGTGAAAATCTTGGAAAACGTGGTCGCCCGCCAGCCCGACATTCAGCAGACACTTGCAGCCGATATGCTGCCGTTGCAGCGCCTCGAGCACGCCAACATTGCCCGTTATTACGAAAGTGGTATCAGTGCCGGTGTGGTGTACATCGCATGCGAATGGGTCAACGGTGAGGACTATGGCCGGCGTTTGCGCCAAGGTCCGCAGCCGTGGCAGGAAGTGCTCCAGGTGGCCGTCCAGATGGCCCGCGCCTTGAAACATGCTCACAATCGCAACGTTCTTCATCGAGAACTCAAACCCGCCCATGTGATGAGGACGGAGGAAGGCGTTGTCAAATTGCTCTCCTGCGGTCTAGCCCGCATCTTTCCTCCGCCGGTGGCAATGACGCCTTCGCCCTTGGGAGCCGAATCGTTCCAGCCCCCCGAATTATCCAGCGGCAAGCCGTACAGCCGGCGGAGCGACTTTTATGCCTTTGGGGGTGTGCTCTACGCCCTCTTGACTGGCCGTCCACCCTTTGCCGCAGCGAGTTTGGTCGAACTGACTCACAAACACTGCTACATGCTTCCAGAGCGGCCGGCTATGCTGGTCCCGGACATTCCGCCGGAGTTGGACGAGTTCGTGTGCCTGCTTCTGGAGAAGAATCCCTCGCGCCGCCCAGTGAATGCCATGCAGATACTGGACGAGCTAGAGCGGATTCGCGCGAAACTGGAGCGCCGCGGCCGAAAGATCGATTGGCCTGCCCCTCTGACACCCGACACGGTCGAGACAGTGGCGCTAACCCAGCAGAAAGACGGACAGACCGACTCAGAAATACGCCAGGAACCGCGCCCTCTGCTCCAGCGAGCGTGGGTGGTCATTCCCGCTTTTGTTATCGTCGTGGGGTTACTCTTGTATGCCTTCCTGCGTCCGCGCGTACCTGCTGAGGAACTCTACGAGGCGGCACGACCGCTCATGCAATCTCACCGGCCCGAAGACTGGGAGTACGCTTGGCAACACTATCTCGAACCCCTCAGCCGGTATTATCCTGACCGCTACACGGGAGAGGTTGCGGCATTCCGGCAAAAGCTGCGGGAATATCGGGAACTCCAGCGCTTGATCGCCGAAGCGACCCATTGGCAACCCCGCTCGGAAGCTGAGCGCGCCTATTGGCGAGGGTTGAGGATGGTACAGATGGGAGATGTCGCCGCAGCACGGCGCCTCTGGAATGCCCTGATCGTGGTGTTCGAACCTCAACAATCGGAGCGCGTGTGGGTCGAGTTAGCGCGCACGGGCCTGATGCTCTTAGACCAGTACGACGCTTCGCGGATGGGAACCAGAGAAGCCTCCGCTATTCCCACGCACTTACAGCCCGTTATCGAACGCATCCGGGAATTGCGCCGGGCAGGCCGCACAGCGGATGCCGACCTTGTTCGCCGGAGCCTGGAGGAATTGTATCGAAGCGACCCGGCAATGCTGGAGTTTCTCCAAAAAGCCTCCGAGAATTGATCACCTTCCCATCCGGAAAAGTGCTATACCCTAAAGTAGGTGAAGTTTATCCCCCTCCCCGGTCCACCGCTGGATGAGCGGACTTGGAGGGAAGGGATGAATTGTACGGAAAGATCGTGACTTGAGATTCTGAGAGAGTAGCCATCAACATGCCCACGCCTCCCGCCACGATTGAAGACTACTGTGCCCTGCTAGCCAGGAGCCGTCTGTTGCTAAATGAAGAGGTGGAAGCGGCCTATCAGCGGTTCCAGAAAGAAAGTGAGGCGGAAGGAAAGTCCCCGACCGACATTGACCGCTTTCGCCGCTATCTCGTCCGCCAGCGCTTGTTGACCGAATATCAGGCTCATATGATCCAGCGCGGCCGAGCGGAAGGATTTTTCATCGGCGGATACAAGATTCTCGATCGCGTTGGCAAAGGCCATATGGGTGTAGGAGGGGTGTATAAGGCCCTTCATCACCTCGGCCAGATTGTCGCCTTAAAGATTCTACCCGCTTCCAAAGCCTCGGATCCTCACACTCTGGCCCGTTTCCAACGTGAAGCCCGCTTGCTTTTGCAGTTGGATCACCCCAACATCGTCCGGGCTTTTCAGGTGGGTGAAGCCCATGGCGTCCATTACCTGGTGATGGAGTATCTGGAGGGCGAAACCCTCCAGGAAGTGTTGCAGCGCCGCGGTCGGTTGCCTTGGCAGGAAGCTGTGCGCTTGATCCATCAGGCATTCCAGGGATTGCAACATTTGCACGAACGCCACATGGTCCACCGGGACCTCAAGCCCGCCAACCTTATGTTGGTAGATGGCCGCGAGAGTGAAAAGGAAACGGAGGAAAGCCGCCGGGACCATGATGACACGACCTGGGATGCGACTCTGAAGATTCTCGATATCGGCTTAGGCCGCGAACTTTTTGACGAAAACGCTCCGGAAGGACAAATCGAGACGCAGATCACCCAAGAAGGCTCTGTGTTGGGAACCCCCGACTACATGGCCCCGGAACAGGCTCGTGACGCTAGTAGTGCGGATATCCGGGCGGATATCTACAGCTTGGGGTGTGTCCTGTATCACTGCATTACAGGTCAACCTCCTTTTCCAGATAGCAATATCATGGCTCAGATGGTCCGGCATGCGATGGAACCACCTCGGCCTCTGGGGGAGTTTGTTCCCGATATCCCACCGATGTTACAGGCGGTTATGGATACTCTGTTAGCCAAACAACCCGAGAAGCGCTATGCAACCCCCGCGGCTGCCAGTACTGCCTTGCAACCCTTGTTGACTTCGCGCGGTGCTCGGCCTACCCTCGCTCGTCTGACTCCGGCTTACAAAGCCTGGTTGGAAAACGAATCCGCACTGGAACTGGCTCCACCCCCACTAGGTGTCAAAGGTACATCCAGCGATGTCCCGCATCGTTCGTCCGGCATTCGGAAGGCAGCTCCAGATACGGCTCCCAAGCCGATTCTACCTCCAGAGTCTGTTCCCACGGCAATTCCTCCTGGGGGAAATGTCCAGCAGATGGCTGGACTCAGTGCTCCCCAAGGCCTGGCCACTGCAGCTCCTGCTTACCCTTTACCGCAAGCTGTACCGATGCCCCAACCTGGACCAGCAGTTGCGCCTCAGCCTGTGCCCCCATCTCCGCCCATGCTCGAAGTCGATGTGGAATTGGTGACGGGACCAACGGAATTGGCGAATCGCCCGGTGACGGAGGACCGTCCCTTGACCGAGCTGAGCCGCCGGGATTGGATGATGCTTATCGCAGGGTCAGCCTCCGTTTTTTCTGCCACAGCTCTGGGGTTTGTGATCGCCCGACTCTTAAGTCCCAAACCTCCGGAACCGCCGCCGAGTGAATGAGTTTTCACCCTGCTACCGTGGACCCCGCCGCAGTCGTAATTCCATGACTCGTGTTATCGCTCGCCATTACGAAACCGCCCAACCCTTAGAACTCGTCGTCGATGGCCAAACCATCGTTACGGTCCGCGAAGTTGCGGCAGGGGTGAGCCTTGCGGACGATTTGCCTTGGCTGGCTCCCGGCTTCTGCGATCCACAGATCAACGGAGCTGTAGGCATCTCATTCCTCTATCCCCATCGGCGGATGACGCAGAGCGGGCCGGTCTCGATGGAACCAGAGGAAGCGTGGGATCGTGTCCTCCAGGCATGCCGCTCTCATGGTATTGGCATTTTTCTTCCCACGTTGATCACGGCGAGTTTTGAGACTTTGCAGCAAGCCCTGAGCACATGGGAACGTGTGTGTGAAAGCCATTCCCAATACCGTCAAGTCTGTCCCGGTTATCATTTGGAGGGGCCGTATCTTTCACCCGAAGACGGTCCTCGCGGCGCGCATCCCCGCGCCCATATCCGTAATCCCGATTGGGACGAATTTCAACGCCTTCAAGAAGCGGCTGGCGGTCACATTCGCATGGTCACTTTGGCTCCCGAACGGCCTGGTGCCATCACCATGATCGAGAAACTTGTAGCCGCGGGGATCATCGTGGCCATTGGTCATACTGCTGCCTCGGCGGAAGCGATTCGGGCGGCTGTACGAGCAGGTGCTCGCTTAAGTACGCATTTAGGCAACGGCTGTCATGCTCTTCTGCCGCGCCATGAGAACTACCTCTGGGAACAACTGGCTTGCGACGACCTCTGGGCCAGTATCATCTGCGACGGCTTCCATCTTCCCCCTGCTGTGGTCAAGTGCCTGGTGCGCGGGAAGACTTTGGACCGCCTGCTGCTCACCTGTGATGCGAGCAGCCTAGCAGGACTGCCCCCCGGCCGTTATCGGGAATGGGATACGGATGTGGAAATCAGCCCGGAAGGCCGCATCGGCGTCGCCGGTACGCCCTTTCTGGCGGGAAGCGGCTTGTTCACGGATACCTGTGTCACCAACGTCATCCGTTATGCGGGTTTGACTTTGTCTCAAGCGATTCACCTGGCGGCGCTACAACCGCGCCGGTTGTTGGGACTGCCGCTACCGGAACTAGCCCCAAGCCGGCCAGCCGATTGGCTCACCTTTCGCTGGCATCCCGATGGCGTGATCCAAGATATCCAATGGCTGAATGCGTGTTGTACCTGAATGGCAATCCATGAAACACCTGAATGTATTTCTCGGATAATGTAATGGATTCTATTCTCGTCATTTTTGAATAAAATGTTTATGATCCATAGAGTGGTTCATATTTTTCACGGAGGTAGGTAAGCAGAGGTTCCGTACGCAGCGGCTCGCCCGTTGCTCGCTGGCACAGCTCTTGGGCGCGATAACGTTGTCCATGCCGGTGGATGTGATCAATCAGCCACTCTCGCAAACGCCTAAATTGACCGTTGCGGAAATCACGCATCAGTTCTGCATCGCCCAGTTGTGCCTTGGCCGCTGCCATGAATTGAGCTGCGTAGAGATTGCCCAAGGTATAGGTAGGAAAATAGCCGATTCCCCCGAAACTCCAGTGGATGTCCTGCAAACATCCTTGAGTGTCATCCGGTGGCGTCAATCCCAGATACTGTTGCATCTTCTCGCTCCAGGCTCCTGGCAAGTCCGCGACCTGAAGATTCCCCGTCAGCATCTCCGTTTCCAGTTCAAATCGCAGGACAATATGGAGATTGTAAGTGACCTCATCGGCTTCTACACGGATCAAAGATGGGCGCACTTCATTGATAGCAAAGTAAAATGTCTCCAGTGATATGTCAGCAAGGGCGTGAGGGAATGTCTGTTGCAAGCGCGGGAAGAAATGTTCCCAGAAAGGCCGGCCCCTGCCGACCTGATTCTCCCACAGACGGGACTGGGATTCATGGATGCCCAGAGAACACGCTGTGCCCAGCGGGGTCCCGGCATGCTCTGCAGGAAGATGCATTTCATACAACGCGTGGCCTGTCTCATGAAGTACCCCAAAGAAAGCCTCGCTGAAATAACGCGGATTGTAGCGGGTGGTGATGCGGCAGTCCCCAGGCCCGATGCCGGTGCAAAAAGGATGAGCGGTGACATCCAGGCGCCCTTGGGAGAAGTCAAAACCTAAAGCTGCCGCGGCAGCCTCGGCGAAAATCCGCTGACGCTCGACAGGGTAATCCCGCCGCAGAATACTCGTATCAGGACGGCGAGCACTCTCCGACCAGCGTTGAATTAACGGGGTCAATTCCCGCGTCAAATGAGTGAAGAGCGAGCGAACTTCCTCGGTGGTCATCCCCGGTTCGTATTCATCCAGCAAAGCATCATAGGGATGGCCAGAATAGCCGAGAGCGTGGGCCTCCTCTCTTTTGAGGGAGACGATTCTCTCCAGATGCGGCTGGAATGCCTTATAGCGGTTTTGCGTTTTAGCTTCCTGCCAGACTTGCTGAGCGGCAGTTGTCACCCGTGCCAGCTCTTCCACCAGCGTCTGGGGGACACGAATCGCTCGTTCGTAACTGCGCCGCCACTCCCGGATATTTGCAGCCTCATCGGATTGGGGGTCGGCGGTCAGTGACGAGGATTCCACTTGGGCGAGCCATTCGCCCACCTGGGGATCAGCCAGTTTCTGATGAGCCAACGCCGAAAGATAGGCCATCTGCTCTCCTCGCCAACGAGCACCTTGAGGCGGCATATAGGTCTGTTGATCCCAACTCAGGAGAGCCGCACAGGATTGGATGATGCCGATTTCCTTCGACCGCCGCACCAGCGCGGTGTAGGCTTCAGCAGGTGTCATGGTTATTACCCTTGCTAATTAGGTCTCCGTATTCGCAGCCTAGATCGCAAGATGGATACCATACCCAATGGTTTCTGTACTCCTAGGATGTTTCTTCCAATCACTCTTGGCCAGTTCTGTTTTTTCCCTTTCCACGCAGACAGGTGGCTCCAGCGAAAGAGAGCCTAAGTAGTATATGATGACTGGAGGGAGGATGGACCGAACATCATGGCATTCGAGAAGGTTGATCTGCCGGACCCCGAAGATACGATCGTCGCGCTCTGTTCCGCTTCAGGAGCGGGGACGCGTGCCATTGTTCGCCTCAGCGGTCCCAAAGCGCACCGTGTTGTGACAACCGTTTTTCGGCCGATAGATGGCGAGAGCTACGTTGGCCTTGCCCCAACCGATCGCCGCAGGGTGATCCCTGGTTTTGTCTTTCTCCAGAGCGTTTCTGCGCCGCTGCCCGCTTGGCTTTATCGCTTCTTTGCTCCCCGCTCTTACACTGGTCAAGATGTGGCGGAGATTCACACCTTGGGGTCCCCGCCTCTCGTCGAGCAACTCATCGCGGAGCTTTTGCTCGCAGGCGCACGGGCAGCCCGGCCCGGAGAGTTCACCTTGCGGGCGTTTCTTGCAGGAAAAAAAGACCTAGCTCAAGCCGAAGCCATCCGTGCCGTCATTGAGGCCGATGACCAGAGCGACCTCCAGCGCGCCTTACAACAACTCGCGGGAGGATTATCTGGACCCCTTCAAACATTACGCGATGATTTGCTGAACCTGTTGGCGGACCTGGAGGCCAATTTGGATTTCGTTGACGAAGACATCACGTTCCTAACGCCCCAAGAAGCGTTGCAACGGATCCAAGATGGGATTGACCGCCTCCAGGGATTGTTACAGCAACTTCAAGGACGGCAGATCGCAGGCCGCCTTCCCCGGATCGTCCTGGTGGGTCCTCCCAACGCGGGTAAGAGCAGTCTCTTCAATGCTCTCAGCGGTGCCCAAGCCCTAGTCAGTCCTGTAGCGGGGACGACCCGCGATTACCTGACGCAATGCTTCGAACTTGAGGGAGTCCGCGTGGAACTCGTCGATACAGCGGGTTGGCAACCGGCGGGGGACGGCATCGAAGCGCAAGCCCAAAATTTGGCCCGTCAAGCGGCAGAACACGCAGATATCATTCTCTGGTGTGATGAGACGGGAGCCTTTCTTCCCCCGGATCACCCCCAATCGCCCGAAGCCTGGAGTTCGGCCATTGTCGTGCGGGTACGCACCAAAGCGGACTTGCTGAGTGATACCACTCCACGCCTAACCGTAGGCACTTGGCCAGCGGATGTGGCCTGTTCCGTGGTATCTGCGGAGGGGCTGCGCCCGCTCCGCTTGCTTTTGCGCGAGAAGCTGGTCAGTCGGCCTGCGTCTTCGCTTGCCCCAGAATCAAGCCGCTGTCAACATCACTTGGAAGCAGCAGTACGGCATTTGCAAGCTGCGGCGGAGCAGATTGTCGCTCAAGAGCCGTTGGAGTTTCCAGCGGCTGCTCTGCGTGCGGCTCTGCATCAATTGGGAGAACTCACAGGGGTTGTCTATACCAATGAGCTGCTCGATCGCATATTCTCGCGGTTTTGCATCGGCAAGTAATTCCACGGCGGGATAACCGCCGCGGAAATGAACAACCAGCTACTCCCTGCAGTTCGGCTTTTCAGAAATCGCAGAAAATGGTATGAACTGCCCGCGAAATCGTGGGAAGAGTACTCTCTTCCGGTAGAATTGGGTAGGGTGTTTCAGTTGCCTGCTGAGGATTGACCGTGTATCGCCTGCTCCTATGTCTTCGCTATCTCCAGACGCGTTATCTGGCCTTCATTTGTATTGTCAGTATGATGCTAGGTGTGGCAACTCTCATCGTTGTCAATTCTGTAATGAGTGGCTTCAGTACCAAATTGAAAGATCGACTTCACGGCATCCTCTCGGATGTCATCATAGATACAACGCGCATGGATGGATTTGTGAAATATGATGCTGTAGGTTATCCATTATTTGATGCGGACGGCCGAACGATACCACTCACGCCGGATGAGATGATGGGTCTAATCCGCTCCAGCGCTGTGGCATCGCATATAGAAGCAATGACTCCGACTATAGAAGTCTTCGCCATTTTGCGCTTCCGCTTTGGGATGGAAGAGCAAACGAAGCCGGTGCGCCTCATCGGTATCGATCCAGTTGGCCGAGCAGCCGTCGGAGGATTCCGTGAATATCTCGTGCGGCAGAAGGGAGCGGAAAAGCCGAGTTTTGACTTGACGCCTGAAGCCCGCGAGCGGCACGAGCAATTGCGACGTCATGCTCGACTATTTTCTCCTCCGTCTGAGGCTGTTGCTACGCCCGTCTTGTCCCCCATGGGAGAAACGATCCCCCCCCCGGACCCCCAGATGATGACCCAAGGCATGCCGCAGCCGCAATTGCATGGCTTGATCGCAGGGTACACGCTGGCCCACTTTCGCTACCGGGATGATCAGGGAAAGGTCATCGAGGAACCACTCCTCAGGCCTGGTGATGATGTCACTGTAATAACCATCGGTGGCCGAGATATAAAACCTGTTTGGGGCACATTCATTGTTACAGATTATCTAAAAACAGAGATGAGTGAATATGATCAGACATTTGTGTTTGTCCCCTTGGAACAATTACAATCGATAAGAGGTATGGAAAATCGATGTACATCATTGCAGATTAAATTGAAGGATTACGAAGGCTCAAAAGCTTTAGTCGTCCAGGAATTGCGGCGTATCTTTACTCATCCTGAAGTCCGGGTCGCCACCTGGGAAGAGCACCAAGGGCCTCTCTTAGCTGCTATTGACATTGAACGAGGCATCCTGAACCTCTTGCTCTTCATGATCGTCGGTGTTGCGGGATTCAGTATTCTTGCCATTTTTACCATGATTGTTTCCGAAAAATATCGTGATATTGGAATACTCAAATCTTTGGGAGCAAGTCATCGTGGAGTTATGAGTATATTCCTAGGTTATGGTTTGCTTCTTGGTATTGTTGGTTGTATACTGGGTACTATATTAGGTTTGTGGATTACATCTAATATCAATGAAATTGAGGTATTCCTCACACGTATGAGTGGGCGCGCGCTCTTCCCGCGCGATGTGTACTACTTCAAGGAGATACCTACCAATGTGGAACCATTCGCCGTTGTATTGGTCAACCTAGGTGCTATTGGAATCGCCGTGTTATTCAGTCTACTTCCGGCATGGCGGGCGGCGCGGTTACATCCCGTGCAAGCCTTGCGTTTTGAATAATGTCGCCTTCGTCTTCGGGAATACAAGGGTTTGACTTGGGTGGAGTCGACGACTCATTGAGCTGATGAAAAGGATGCGTTATGCTTATTGCAGAAAATCTCCACAAATCCTACCGTCGTCATTCCCTCACGATACCAGTGCTCAAGAATTTGTACCTTGAGGTAAAACGTGGTGAATTCATCAGTATTGTCGGAGCCTCGGGATCCGGTAAGAGTACGCTCTTACATTTGTTAGGTACCCTAGATGTTCCGGATCAGGGTCAAATTATACTTGAAGGAAAGCGTATCGATAATCTTCCAACAAAAGAACGTGATGTGTTACGCAATTGTACGTTTGGTTATATTTTCCAGTTTTATCACTTGTTGCCGGAATTGAATGCTTTGGATAATGTGCTCATGCCTGCTTACATTGCCCATTCTGTATGGGGTTGGTGGAAGTCGCGAAGTCGGTGGCGGTCCCGTGCGATCGATTGGCTGCGCCGAGTGGGTTTGGAACACCGCATGTTTCACCGCCCACGAGAATTGTCTGGTGGAGAGATGCAGCGGGCGGCAGTCGCTCGCGCTCTGCTGATGCAACCTCGCGTGCTTCTGGCGGATGAACCCACGGGCAATTTGGACGCCGCCACGGGGGCGGAGATCGTTCAGCTTTTACGGGAATTGAATCGAAACGAAGGAGTAACCATTGTCATGGTCACCCACAACATGGAAATCGCCGCTCTGACGGATCGCGTCCTGCGTATGAGTCAAGGTACACTCCACGAAGAATCCTTTCGTGGCATGTTCGGCGAGTTCCGTCCCTGCTTCTCCGCTTCGTCAATAATCTCCTGAGCTAGCACGTGCGGTGCAGGTTCTTATCGGAGTTAAGTGACTTGACACGCCTTAAAAATGGCGATTCATGCTGCCCATGCGGCTTTATCTTCTGATAGGCTCAGTTGAATGTTTCCGCGGTGTTTATTCAGTGGGTGATCCAGTGGAGGCGGCGGGAATTGAACCCGCGTCCCGGAGCGTGTCCATGACGGCATCTACGTGTGTAGTTCGTCTTCTTTCGGAAGGCTGTCCGTAAGGCTTCCCTCCGTGTTCGCTCCCTCATGCTCCGACGAACAGGATCATGAGGTCGCTAGCGGGCAGAGAGTTTAGCGATCGTCGCCCCCGCATCGAACTGGTGACTGAACCAGTCCTCAAACGATCGCGAGCCTGAATTGCCAGCCGCTGTTTACTCCCTCAGGCGAGGAGCAAAGGCGGTCGCGGGCTGCATTAAGCCGCGAGAGAAACCTGCGGTTCGGCAGGTTGGTGCGATCAGCTTTTTACGTGGCCCGCTGATCAACCACGACACGCAGCCGATCACTTCCAGCGCCCGGTCGAAACCTTTCGCCCCCGAGCTTGGGCGTCACTCTTTTAGAGTGCTGCTCTCATTATATCGGTTCGCAGGGCGAACCAAATTATTTTCATTTTGAGTGGCGAGAGCTAACTAAGCACAAGGGCACGTTTGGCGCGCCAATTGTCGGATTTGCTCTTGAGGAAGTTGCTGGGTGCGAATCCAGGATGAACGTGAGAGGAATCGCAAAGGCTCCTGATGCGATGTGGCCAAGTAAAATTCGCCAGTTTTCAGGCTGGACAGGTGATCGGCGGCCTGTTTATCCCGGCTGGCTTCCAGTAAAGTGCGGACTTTTTGCAATGCTCGTTCTTGCGTGATCCGTCCGAGAAACCAAGTGGTGATATTTTCCCGGCAACGGTAGTCGAAATCTCCAGGTGTTTGAGTGGCTAACAACAAGCCCAAGCCAGCGGAGCGAGCACGCCGCAAGAGGTGCTCCAAAGGTTCCTTCGTGGCTGGAGGACGCCCCTGGGCCGGTAAGTATTTATCAGCCTCATCCAAAAGCAGGACAGCCTGCAACTGAGAACTGGGATGAAAGGTACACCAACGGCCCAGGGCAATCAGGAATTGGGCCATCCAAAAATCCCGGGAAATATCGTCGGGCAGGAATTGAGTGCAGATGATGGTCAGACGGACTTGGCCGTTTGGGGAAGGCGAACGCGGTCTGAGTAAGGTTTCGATATCTAGTTGGCTCGGCCCACTGAAGAGTTTCTCATAACGCACCCAAAAGGTTTGTAGGCGTTCGGCTAGATTATCGTAGTGTGACTCACGATAAGTTCCTTCTACGGAGGAGATCAAATCATCGTCCTTGCTCGCGATCAATTCTCGTAGCAGGGGGATAGTTATGTCGCGTTGGTGACGTGCAAGAAGTAGTTCCAAGGCCTTGATGAGGATGGCCGATTTAGCCTGCTCGTTAGCGGAGTCGCCTAGCTTCATCATCTTGCTGAGGGCAGCGGCTGTAAATCGTACTAAGCTCTCTCGGTCAAGAGAATTGTCTGTCGAGTGACCGAAGGGCACGAGAGGTAAAGCTAGATGGCAGCCGTTGATATCACCGGGGGTATAAAGGGTGATTTGCAAGCGTTGCCGCAAATCCTCTCGCATTCTCGCATCACTGCTGTTCTCTAGCGGCTCTTGCCACGCTTGGGGGTCAGCATAGCGACTCAGGTCCCCCTTGCGATCGACCAGAATCGCCGGGATACCGCGAGCCAACAATTGCTCGATCAAATTCAGAGCGGCGGTGGTTTTCCCGCTTCCCGTGCCTCCGAGGAAGGCTGTATGTTGGGTGAGAACCTCGATGGGGAGCGTAACGTCCGATGCAGAAACAGCGGGGATTCGTGTGCCTAAGGTCAGGGTGTTGGAGGAGGGCGGAGGGGGAGGCGGTGGTGGTGGAGGAGGGGGAGGGGGTGGAATCATACCTTCGAGGTTGAGTAATTCCTGGAAAAAAGAGAGTTGGGTTAAGGGACGAAATTGCCGCCGCCAACGCGCGAAGGCTGGGTGTTGGCAAGATTGTGTGGCAAACTGTTCAAAGGCTAACATGTGACGCAGTTCGCTGTCGTGCAAACGTAGGCGGCGGCCATTTTGCCTGAGCAAGGTCGCCATGAGCTTGAGCGATTCACCTGATTTTGGGAACTCTAAGGTTCGCACAATGGCGACGGGTCTTCCATTCGCCCGCTGCTGCACATGTTCTAATTGCCGGAGCAAGCCACCACCTTGCGCTCTTGCGTTACACACAGCGACTAAGAGTTGATCCTTCCGATTGGCGAATTGGACTTCTAGCTCAATACAGTTGTGATCGGCTTTAGGCTGGCTGAAGTGGACGCCATTCGGCATTTCCGCCGAACAAAGGGCTATCATGCGGGCGAGCAACTGCGCGAGTTCTCTTTCGTTATCCGGTATTCCTTGCTCCGGGCTGAAATTTGCTAGGAAGTTGTTCCAATTTTCTTGGGGAACGGCTGTTCCATTTCCATTATCTGGAGGACCATTTTTGTCGATAACTTGCACCAGTGAGACGAATTGTCCGGTCCTGCGGCATTCCTCCTGATGTCTACGCAGAAGATCGAGGATGTCGCGAGTCCTCATCTGAGCCAAGCGTTCCAATTCGTCTGACCTAAGTGGGTACAAACAATCAGGCGGAGTAGACAAATCTCTCTCCTGATAAAGATATTCCAAGCGACGTTCAATGATTTTGCGGATTTCCTCGATACTACGTAAGCTTATTAAACGCATAGGAGGGTATGGGTTCTCTAGGCGATCGATTTTTGATCTTATGAGATGTTGTTTATTAGCATGATAATAGTCTTCTAAGCAAGCTAGAACTATGATTAAGTTAGAGGCTTGGTCAGTGAGAGCTGCAACTGTGTCCACCAATCGGCGAAATTGTTCGACTGGTTGTTCAAGATTTTGCAAATCTTCCAGTTGATCAATCAAGAAAATGAGGGGCACATCTTGGATCGCTCCAATCAATTGAGCCACGGCGCAGAGCATCCGCATAGGGTCAGCTTCATCGGTACGTGGGACAGCCTGACCTATCCAATGACGGTCAAAGTCGGTGAGGTTTTGGCAACGCAACCACATTACGGCACGCTTGTGAATTCGGTGATCTTCTCGGTACAGATGCAGAAAGATACGGATAAGTTCCAAATCGCAAGTGTGGAAGCGGTCTAAAGCTGTGAGACGATCCGCATATTGATTAATCGTTTGGGACAGATCTCCCTCTTCCTCACAAAGTTTGCGGCGATCATCTTCTGTAATACTAGGAATTTGTGCTACCAAGCGTCTGCTGAGATAATCTAAGGATGTGGTAGAATCTTCACCAGTGGGATTGTATGCCCTATCTAGGCTATCAATAAGAGAGTTAAGTAAATATCTGGCGTAGTTGCTAATTTGGGATGCCATTTGCATATAAGCACAATAACCAATTTGCCGGGTATGGACGTAGTTGCGGAAGGCACGCATGAGGTGGGTCTTACCACTGCCAGACTCGCCGAGTAATACGAGAATGCCTCCGCGACTTAGGTTGCTCCGGCGCTGTATTACGCGGTCCACAAGTTGAGCAAATCGTTCTCGTGCCTCTTGGTGGATGGCTTCCACATCGAAGGGATCATATCTCCAGACTTCTACGGGAGTTGTTATAGAACCGAAGATTTCTGGAGCAGACGGGTCACAATATGCCTGCAACCAAGGGTCTGATTTTTGCGGAGGTGTCATAAGTGCCACTGACATAATTTATCTCCTCCGTGTGTGCAACTCCTGCAAAAGCACGAAGTGGAATTGAGCATTGAGGTAATGCGTCTCGGATTGAGACAGCAGTACAGGGTTCATAGCCTGAACCAAGTCAGCTCGACTCAATTGCAAGAAACCTCGGAGATTAGATTCAACCAGATGTTGCTTGAATGTCTCCAAACTCATGCGGGGAAAAGTGGGGTCCGCTTGAGTGGATTCCCAAACACAAGAGATGTAGGCTTTGTTAGGGCCGAAGCGTTTCTCGTGGGGTAAAGAAGCGGCGTGGCGGAGGACGGCCTGAGCAAACTGTTGCATGTCGATGGATGTCATCTTGGCATCGGCCTGTGAACTCGAAGGTGGAGTATGTTGCAGCGCATTGAAAACGAAGGGTCTTGCGGGGCTTGACCAGTTCTTTTGGCTAACGCGATCTTGCTCCCAATGGCGAATGAGGGCTGGCAGGAGGTATTTGCTCATTAGTCGGGTCCAATTGCAGCGCGGAGGTAGGGCTTTGAGACCGAGGAATTTCAGGGCCCGTCGCCGGCCTGTATCCGTCAAACGGTATGCCATACGAGGCGTACGAAGCAGATCGCCGCCTTTGACGAGCTGGTCCCGGATGGGGTTCAATGTATTCTCGCTTACCGTCCAACCCAAAAGGGTGCTGAGCGATTCGCGCACCTCTTTGGGAGTTGGCGGTTTCCCAACTGGCAGGAGCATACGAACGAGAAGCAATTCAGCCACTAGCCACTGCCGGAATTCATCGCATTGTACTTCCATTGTGTTTCAACTCCTGGTTGAAAGTGCTGCCAAGCGTCCAAAATTCTATCACGAACTTGTTCCAATTGACAGAGTACATCCTCTGCCAAAAATCGCAAAACAACATACCCATGTTTCTGGAGCAAATAATCTTTGCTGCGATCGCGGCGATAGGCGTCCGGATCACGGAAGTGATAGTATCCATCGATTTCGATCACGAGACGTCGGGAGCGCGCAAGCAAATCGACTTCCATAGGACGATGACCAAACGAGAAATCCAGGGTGGCGTTAAGCTCCCAGCGTCCAGCCGTTTCAGGTACAAGCTGCAAGAAGTCAAAAAGGAACCGTTCGGCCGCGCTACGTGCTAATTCGGGAGCGGTATTAGTTCGCGTAGCAGGAACCAATTGAGCGGCGGCTTCCAGGACGCCTTCATCTGCCCCGTGCTCTGCCAAAACTTGGGCGACAGGGTGAGGCGCGTTACTCCATCCTGCTGCGATGAGTCTTTGGAGAATCTCATGAGATGAAAAATGGGGACATTCAACGGCTCCTTCCCGCAACAGGGCCTTGGACCGGCTCTCTGGGGTATGCATCAGGTAACTTTGCCATACAGGTGGTGGCACGATGACTGCCAAGGCAATTTGTGGTACTTGGAAGGCCCATTGGGTAAGGCCAGGGGCTATATTGACAAGCCAAGCTACATCCACGGCCACATCGGGTTGGAGTAAAAGCACAGGCCCAGATTCAGCCGGGTATAGGGGGCGCAGAATGGAATCTAGATCCGCTAGAGCGGCGAGAGGATCGGCATAGGATTCGAGAAGCCTTACGGCTAAGTCATGAGGGGATAGGGTATCTCCACTGGCAGCGAGGTCGCACAAGGTCCGTAATGCAGGTGTCACCGGTTGCTTATAGACGGATTGCCAGAATTGCTCCCGTTCACCCTGGGTCTTGCGGAACCATTCGCAACGGAATGCGTTTGCATCTTGACCCAATTCATGAGCCAGGCGTGTCACCGCAAGCCGGGTTAAATCCTCCTGGGAGCATAGAGTTGCTAGCCAGCGTTGCTCCGCCCCGCAGAGGGTGGAGACGGACACGACCTGCCGGTTTTTACCTTGCGCCCAGCGGTGCCAGAGCTGCCCGCCCTTGCCGATTGGTGCTATCAGCACGGACACCGTAGGCGTGCCGTAACGCCGGCGTATATCATGCCGATCTAGAGCCTGATCTACAGACACGGCTGTGTCACCCCATCGGCGGGGTATGTCGAAACTTCCATCCGCCAGACAGCATACTTCCATCCATTATTGTGCTCTTGTAGTTCTGGCGTTGTGAAGCTCCATAGGGCGGGGAACGAAGAAGAGTAGGGGAGGGCAACAGGCGGGGTCTGTTTTGCTTTAGTGATCAGGGACCGGAGGAGGTTGTGGGTGTGGGGGCAGAGGTGGAGGTGGATGAGGCGCTGAGTCCGGGGGTGTTGGTGTGTTGGGTCGATGAGGCCATCGGGACATATCGCCAGAGAATGGCCAGAAGAATGAGTCCGCCGCCGAAAAGCATGGGGAGGGTGGGAGTGTCCGTTTCCGGTGTGAGCAGGTAAGCCCAGAGTGGGCTGAAGACGGGTTCCAACAATCCGATGAGGGCGGCCTCCGCAGCAGGAATGGTTCGCAGGCCGCGCGTGAACAGATAGTAAGGTAAAGCCATTTGCAGTAGGCCGAAGGCAATGAGTACGCGCAATTGAGGGGGCGTAGGAGTCGTGACCCAGGTGTAAAATCCGGCAACCCCATCGCGGAGAAGGACAAAGGCAGCTAGCATGCCAGCAGTTCCCAGGAGGTTGAGGGTGACCAACCAGGTGGTGGCGTATACCCGCAGAGCGCGCAGGAAAAGGATGACTCCGGCATAAGCGAAGCCACTGCCCAGTCCCATCAGGAGAACGTTAGCCGAATGTTGGCTTTTTTCTGGGGGAAGGTCGCTGGGCCAACCTCCGGCCACGATGATCCCTGCACCCACAGCACTTAGGCAAACCGCCTGCCACCCCCGTCGGCTGGGCCGTTCTCCTAACAGCCAAATGGAACAAACATAAACCCACATCGGGGCGGTATTTTGTAGGAAAATAGCGTTGGCGGCCGCCCCCAAACCCAAGGCGGATAGATACAGGCCGCTCATGATGGTAAACGTGGCCACCATGCCCAGCATGGCCGGATGGAAGCGCATGTGTTCCCGGCGCAGGAGGATTAGCATAAGCAGACCGCCGAAAAACCCCCGGAAGAAAGCGATTTGCAAAGGAGTCAGTTGCGGCTCTTCCAAGCCGAGTCCGAGCGGAGCGCTGAGCAGCCGCATGAACAAGCTGCTAATACTCCAAAGGAGAGCAGCCGCAATCAGACAGACACGGGCGACCCAAACCGAAGGTTCCGTGGACACGAACCGCTTCCTTTCTCGTACCCCTGCGGCGCCATGGAGTTCCTCCCACCGCTCCCAAACCGGACGCGGCTGAAGTAACGTTATCGGAAAAGGTATCCTCCTCGGCTATGTGTGGCAGAACGTCTCTCTCGTCTCACTAAGCGGATCGTCTCTTGCGGATCGTGAGGGATTGCCTTCCGTGCGGCCTCTCCCTTAGACTGCCTGAGTGCTTCTTCTGCCGACGCGGCGCCCGATTCAGGAGTGCTGGGACATGTTGACCCCTTCCCATACGTTGCGGGATTACATGATGATACCTCCCGGCACCGGTGAGCCGGCTGTGGTTCATGTGATTGTGGAAATCCCCAAAGGACGACGCAACAAGTACGAACTGGACAAACACACCGGCCTGATTAAACTGGACCGCTACCTTTACAGCTCCGCGGTTTATCCTGGAGACTACGGCTTCATTCCGCAGACCCTGGCCGAGGATGGCGATCCGCTCGACATTCTCGTGATGGTCAATGAACCCACTTTTTCCGGCTGCTTGATCGAGGCTCGTGTGGTGGGCATTTTTCGTATGCGTGACAAAGGCCAAAATGATTACAAAATCCTCGGCGTTCCCCACAAAGACCCGCTCTTCAGCCACATCCGCAAGCTGGAGCACGTTCCGCCGCATTTCATTCGGGAAGTCGAGTTCTTCTTTACGACTTATAAGCAACTGGAAGGGGTGACGACGGAACCACTAGGCTGGGCTTCCCACGAGGAAGGGACGGCGGAAGTCCGGGCTTCGGTCGAACGGTTCCGTGCTTCCTTGGGGAGCGTGAGAGACTGAGCCATTGGTTCCATCGGTTGTGGGACCTGTCTAAAGAAAAGGCATGTTACGGGATTTCGCCCGCGAGATGTGGCAGCGGGCTGGATAGATGATGAGAGTTACTCCTGATCTACGGAGCTGACAAGTCTCTCCGCTGGAATGACCAACGCCGGGGCCGTTTTCACGTTATTTCTGATTGCCAGAGACAACACCTCGTGGCATATTGGAAAGATGAAATGACGCATAGGCAGAGCTGCCTTGGCCCCAGTACAAGGCATCGAGCTTCTCTGTGAAGAGCAACCGAGGCTGTGGGAGATAATTCTAAGGGGGCAGCACCACCCAGGAGAGAAGACGCCATGATGCAGGACCGAACCCCAACACAGCGCACCGTTCGTCTGGAAGTGGAACAGTTGGAAAGTCGCACGGTTTTGACGAGTTTCACAGGGACTTTGGGTTGGAGTATCGCTGCCGCGGATGTGGTGTCGGACAGTTTCGGCGTCGAGTACATTACCGGGAATGGTCCGGGCGCTCCGGGTTTGGTCCAGGTATGGGATAGCACCAAGGGGAATCTGCTTTCCGCCTTCTATCCCTTTGGCCGGAACTACCGTGGCGGGGTCTATGTCGCCACTGGCAATATCGATGGCGATCCGGGACAAATTAAGGAGCTGATTGTCTCAACGGCGGGAAACACCGTTGGTTGGGTCAAGGTATACAGTTATAGTAGTGGTGGCTTGCAACAATTGGCGGGGCTGGCACCGTTTGGCCCCACGTACACAGGCGGGGTGCAAATTGCTTCGGCTAATGTTACAGGAGGACCGGAAGCGGAATTGATCGTGGGGCGGGAACGGGGACGCTCCACAGTTCAAGTCTATGCATTTGATCCGATCGTCACCGCCTTCAATCTCGTTCGGCAGTTCAATGCTTACGGTGCGTTGAATACCGGTGTGACACTGGCCGCTGCCAATATCCACACCACGAAGAACTCCCCCGTTGATCCTTACGATTACAACTATGCGGAGGTCATCACGGGCCGTTCGGTGGGCTTGCCACAAATCCGCGTTTTCGACGTTCAGACGCCGACGGTACGCATGTTGGCCAGTTACATGGCTTTTGATCCGAACAATCCCGCGAATCTTCAAGGAATTCATCTCGCGGCTGGGAGTACCGATGCTCAACGGGGTGCGGAGATTTACGTCGCCTTGCGAAACTCCGGCACCATTCGCGTTTTCCGCGGACAAACGGGCACCCTCATTGGGCAGATTCGGTCTGTCTATCCTTACACCGTCTTTCCCCCAGGTTACACCCGCGCAGTCAATTTTGCTATCGCCACGACGGATGACGACTTCAATGACATTTACAATACAGCCGACTTGGTAGTGGTCGCGGCGGATAGCCGACTCAATCAATTCCCCATCGCTTTCTTCGGTCAGAAAGGCTCACCCGCTGGCTTTAACGGTTCCCGCCGCTTGCCGTAAAGGGGTGTTACTTCACTCCACCATTTGCTCAACGGAGGGGCTTGGCTCGCTCTGTTTGACTGGGTGGAAAGGGATGCCCGTCGGAGTGCTCTCCCGGAGTGGCTCATACGGAGCGCTGTTTGAGCAACGGTCGGCCCAGGTTCGGGTCGCGCTCCGTGAAAGGCCCTTCACTGCTGTCTGTGGTCAGGCAGCGGATGTACATTTCGAGCTTGGCGTCCAAATCGTCAGCATGATGCAAAATCAACACTTCGGGAATACAGGGAAGTCGGGTGGATCCCCATTCCGGCAGTCGCAGGTGGGCGAGCACAATATGCAACAGCAGCTCGAGCATCTCGGCGGAAAGGTCCGGGACCTCTGCCGCAGCGGAACGAATCATGTCGTGGGCCAGTATCAGGTGGCCAAATAATTCGCCGGCGATACTTACGCGTGGAGGCAAGCCTCCGCTCAGGTCCAGTTCGCGGACCCGGCCAAGGTCATGAAGTACAGCCGCAGCAGCGATGAGGTCCCGATTGATCGGCGGTTGCAATTCGGGATAAAGCTGAATGTAGCGATCCGCGAGCCAAACGCTATGCCGGGCTACGGTCAGGGTATGTTCGAGCCAGCCGCCCGCGAAGGGATAATATCGGCGGTCCGAGGCCGGCAGAGGCTTCAACTCCGCTTCGTATTTGTGCAATAACCGCAAAACCAATTCCCGCAGGGGGGCTGTCTGGATTTCCTGTTCCACCCACTGCACGAGTTGCTGGTACATCTGCTCGGGATCATGCCGGGAAGTCTGAATGAAATCCCGTTCCTGGAAACCGTCTTCCCGGTCCCGTTCCTCCACGGGGCGGATGGCTTCCACTTCGAGTTGTGGCCCGTAACGCTCATGTTCTACGAACGTACCGCGGAGCTTGAAAAACTGCCCCACCTGCCATTGCAACTGACAAGCCTCGAACAGCTCACTGTCTTGCCAGATCATGACGACAACTGTCCGGCGGGCATCACGAAAGCGGAGTTGATAGTACGGCTTGCCGCTTTGGGTCTGACCACGCCGCTTCTCCACAAGCTGGGCAAAACAGTCGGCAAACTGTCCCGGTTGAATCTCGGCAAGTTTAAGTAGGGGTGGGCGGCGAGACTTCGACATCGTTCGACTCCAGGGCTGGACGATTCGTGGAAGAAACTTATGGGGATGGCTCCTTGACCCTAAAAGGGTTCATTCGTCGTGCAACTGTGTTTGCCGTTCCCGCTCGACGGGTTTCCGCCCTATCCATTGCAGCAGGTGGAGTGGTTCCACGATGCCCGGCAGGGGGGGAAGGCGGCCATCTCATTATCTCTTGTTTTCGCATTTCTCCAAGCGGAAAGTGTTCAGGGGGATAACGGCAGGGGGAAATACCCAGAGCATCCGGTTGGGATACCAGGCGGCGAGTCAGGTTTTCTCGCTACCAACAAGGGTTCAGGTCTTCTCGACGCGGAGCAGGACCGTCGGATTGACGGCCTCGAAGCGCAAGGATTCCAATTGTTCCACTCCGCGGGCGAGATTCATTAAGACCACTTCGACCCGTCCGCTGAGACGTTTGAGGACCTGATAGGTGGCGGAGATCATTTCCAAAGTGCCCACGTTAGTGACGAGTCGGCCTCCAGGTCGCAGGGCGGCATAGCAAGCTTCCAGCAAGCGAGCGACTTCCCCTCCATTACCTCCGACGAAGATGGCATCGGGCGGCGGCAGCTTGGCAAACACCTCAGGAGCTGTGCCGAAAACGGGACGGACATTCGTCACGCCGAACGTCTCTGCATTGGCGACGATCAAGTGGTAATCTGCGGCATCCTGCTCGATGGCGTAACTAGGACCAGGAAAGACTAGCCCGGCGGCCTCGATGGCCACACTGCCGCTGCCTGCCCCCACATCCCAGAACACATCCCCGGAATGCAAGTCGAGTTGAGACAAAGCCACGGCGCGCACTTCCGCTTGAGTGATCAGACCACTCTTGGGAAGAGTTTGGGCAAACACGTCATCCGGATTGCCGAAACGACGGAGGCGGACTCCCTTGCGCGGCTTGTCAGGCCGGCCAGGGTGTCGCTTGAGAATCATGATGTTGAGTGGATGGAAAGAGAGATCGCGAATTTCCGCCAGCTCGCCATGCGTGATCCGTTCATCCTTGCCGCCGAGATTTTCGCAGACCCAAACGGTGAAATAGTCGATACCGCGAGCTAGCAATTCCCGAGCAATGCGGCTGGGAGAAATCTCCTCGCTGGTGAACAGACCCACTGTCTCTGCCGTGCGAATCTTGTCGATGATCTCCTCCAAGGGGCGGGTCGATACGTCGGTCAGATAAGCTTCCTCCCAGGATTGCTTGATGCGGGCGAAAGCCAGTTGCATGGAGGAAACATGCGGGATCACCTCAAAAGTGTCTGGGCCGAGTTTCTCGCAAAAATAGCGAGCGGTGCCATAGAAAAGCGGATCGCCGTGGGCCACGATGGCCATGTTTCGGCGGCCCAAGAAGCTGCGCATCCTCTCGACTACTCCCGGCAGATCGCTGCCAATGACTACCCGTTCCGCCTCCAGCTCTGGCAACAGACGCAATGCCCCCTCGGAACCGAAAACCACCTCCGCTTGTTGCAGCAGTTCTCGGCTCCGGGGGGAAATGCCCGCCAGGCCGTCCGGACCGATGCCGATGATGGGAATGCGTGTGACCATTGGTTTCCCACTCTCAGAAACGGCCACGTTGCCGCCTCCCGGAACCTGACTTGCCATACGTTGGCCCTCCACCCGCGCCGGATGTTAGCGGAACCTTTCGGGGTTGACCTCTGGTTGGCATAGACACGGTGATTCGCTTTGTCCCCCTCTCAAGGGTGAAGGGGAGGAGGTGGGGCAAGATTGATACAAAGGGGCATGGCGGAAAGAAAGCTGCTCGGCTACAATCGCATCAGAGCTATTCCAGGAAACGTCAGCGACATGAGGGGGTCGGTACTTATGTTTGCGCGAAATCCATTCTTCAAAATGTTTTGGACCGTTACGGCGATAGCCGGGGTTTTGATCATGGCTGCACCGGCGCGTGCCAGCCGGATCACGGCGGCGCAGGACAGCGGGGACAAAGCCCTCTTGGCGGAGCTACTCAAGCTCAATCAAGCCACCACCGACGAGCTGCAAAAGGTCAAATTACGTCAACTCCGCCAGGACAAAGCGAAGGCCAAAGCCCTGGTTGAGTTGGCCGTGAAAATCCTCGACTCCGAAAACGGTCGGAAACTGAACTATAACGCCATTGCCATCTTGGGTCGGACAGCCCACTCTCTCAAGAACCATGACGCCGCCGAACGGCTCTACGAACGCCAGCTCGAACTTGCTCAAAAGGTCAAGAAAAGTGCGGAAAGCATCATCGACGCCTATGAAAATCTCATCATCCTCTACTTCGACATGAAACGCTACGATCAGGTCATCGATACCTGCGAACGATTCCTGGATTTGAAAGGACCGGAAGAACTGGAGCGCGTCAAACCGTTCATCATCGAGCGGCTGGTTCAGGCCAAAGCCAAAAAGGGGGATTTCGACGAAGCCATGCGGATCACCCGCGGCCTGTTGGAACTGACCAACAATTCCTGGTATTTCCTCCGCCTCAAGGGTTGGGTGGAACGCGAGGCGGAGAAATACAAGGATGCCATCAAGACCTTCGAGCAGGTCCTCGACAAGCTTGATACGGACGAAGACCTCAAAGCTGAAATCAAGGATCGGGAAAAGGATCGGACCCGCTACATCCTCAGCGCCTTGTATCTCGATGCGGGAGATGTGGACTCGGCGACCAAGCAGTTGCAAATCCTCGTCAAAAAGAACCCCGACAATGCCACCTACAAAAATGATCTCGGCTATATCTGGGCGGATCACGACCGAAATTTAGACGAGGCCGAAAAACTCATCCGCGAAGCTCTGGAACTTGATCGCAAGGAGAAAGAGAAGCTCAAGGCCAAGGGAGAGATCGACGAAGTCCGCGAGAACGCCGCCTACCTCGACAGCATGGGTTGGGTCCTCTTCAAAAAGAAGAAGTACAAGGAAGCTTTGGAATATCTAAAGAAGGCAGTCGAGGACGAAGAGGAAGGGCAGCACCTGGAAATCTGGGATCACCTCGGGGATTGTTACATGGCCCTAGGAATGGTTCAGGAGGCCATCGCAGCGTGGGAAAAAGGGCTGAAAACCGAGGATATCAGCAAGCGAGATGGAGAGCGGCGGCGGAAGGTCAGCGAGAAGTTGAAGAAAGCACGAGAAGGCCAATCCAGTAGCGGCAGGAAAAAAGATTAGCCTGTCCTAAGGGGAATGCGGCGAGGTGGGATGTGGCCTTATGCAATGGCACGAGGTGGTGATCGGAGGCAAGCCCGCACTCTGCGCCGAACCATCTTTCTTCTCTGCATCTCCCGCCATTTTGTTTCTCCACGATGCCCGCGCCACTCCTCCGGATGCGATCTCTGGCTGGACGGAGATGCTGGCCCGGCGTCGCTGGCGTTGCCTGGCTCCCGCCTCAGGATGTTCTTGGTGGCTCCAGCATCCCATCCCGCTCTTCGACCCCACGATCAGCCCGGAAGAGCATCTCCTCAACACTGTCCTTCCCTGGATGCAAGAGAGATGGCAGGTCACTCCCCAACGGCTGGCCGTCGTGGGATTCGGCATGGGGGGGCAGGGAGCGATTCGGTTGGCACTCCGGCATCCCGCTGTCTTCCCCGTGGCGGCTAGCATTGACGGAGCGATGGACTTACAAGATGCCTGGGGATGGGGCACTCCTTTGGATGACATCTACCCCAGCCGGGAGGCAGCCCGCCGGGACTCCGCCTTGATGCACCTAAAAAGCACCGCTTGGCCTGAATTCCTCTTCCTGGCTTGTTCACCCGACAGTTATTGGCACCGCGGTAATGACCGGCTCCAAGAAAAACTGCTCGCTCATGGCGTTCCTCATCAGGCTCTCCTCGACCAGCAGCGATCTCCGGAAAGTTTCCTTCCTGATCTTTTCGCCTTCCTGGACCGCGCGTTCGCTCAACTGTCCCGCCGTTTAATCTGAAGGGGGTATTCCCCGTGAAAGCCATGGTAGTAACCGAAACGCTCGCTGAGGGTTGGTTACGATCTTCGTTTCCTGGCGCAGCAGCCTTGTTTTTGCGGGAAAACAAGAGTTTGGTGTCCGGCCAGGATACGCTCTTATAAAGTCAACTGTGTTAGTGGGTAGTTGGGAAGGTCTTTTCCAGGGGTGAACATATGGCCTTGTACATACCACTCATGCGTATGGGTGCTGGGGTGTTGCTGGTCGCGGGCCTGTTGCACATGGCCGCGGTGTTCTCCGCGCCGGCACTATTGGCTCAGGGGGGAGTGTTGCGTTGGGAAGGGAATTATCGCCTTTTGGAGGGTAAAATCCAAGGCAAACCTCTCGATGAGGCTGCCCGAAAGGCGGAATATCACATCGACGCCAAGTCTATCACTATCAAGGGCAAGGGAGCGGCATTTGTCATCCAATACCAACTCGACACGAGCATGGAGCCGATCGGCATCGACATGATCATCGTTCAAGGGCCGGAAGGGACCAAGGGCAGCAAGGCGGTCGGCATCGTGGCCTTCGACGGCAAACAGGTCAAGCTGGCCTATGCTATGAGCGACAAGCGGCCCGTGGATTTCAGTGGCAAGGAGGGCATGTACTTTCTGCTGGAAAAGCTCAAGTGACCGAGCGACCTGTCGAGGCACTATCGGGCTAGAGGTGTGATCTGATCTAGAAAGTCGAGCGACTCAATTGTGGAGAGGCCGGTAGTTCCGCGAGGTCGTCCCGTGGGGTCGACCAGTGCGCCTCACTGGCGAGGGGAATTGCAAGAGAATCCAAATCAAGCGCTTTTGCGGTTGGTGTGTAAGCATTGAGGCTTTTGCAAGCCGCGAACGACATCGACCGTGATGATGTGCTTGCCTTTGGTTTCCATGTCGGGCAGTTCGAACATCAAGTCCAGCATGATCTCCTCGACGATGGCGCGCAGTCCTCGGGCGCCGGTATCTCGTGCCTTGGCCAAGCGGGCGATCTCACGCAGGGCCGCCGGTTCAAATTCCACTTCCGCTCCTTCCATCTCGAAGAGTTTCTGATACTGGCGAACCAGGGCGTTTTTCGGCTCGGTCAGGATGCGGACCATCGCCTCTTCGTCAAGGGGGTCAAGCGGAGCGATGACCGGCAGCCGCCCGACAAACTCCGGAATCATGCCGTATTCGATCAGGTCATCCGCCGTGACTTGGTTGAGCAGTTCGCCCAAAGTGCGTTCCTGATGCAGATCGCCGACAGCTCCGAAGCCGATGGTCTTGCGACCGAGTCGGCGGCTGATAATCTCCTCGATCCCAACGAATGTACCCCCGCAGATGAAGAGAATGTTGGTGGTATCCACCTGGATGTATTGCTGCTCCGGATGTTTACGTCCGCCTTGAGGCGGGACATTGGAGATGGTGCCTTCCAGCATTTTCAGCAAGGCTTGTTGGACGCCTTCTCCGGAGACGTCGCGAGTGATGGAGACATTGTGGCTGGTTTTGGCGATCTTGTCGATTTCGTCGATGTAAACTATGCCTCGCTGGGCCGCTTCGATATCGAAGTCCGCAGCGTGCAGGAGTTTGAGAAGGAGATTTTCGACATCCTCCCCGACATAGCCGGCTTCGGTCAAGGTGGTGGCATCGCCGATGGCAAAGGGAACATCGAGGATGCGGGCCAAAGTGCGTGCCAAGAGAGTTTTGCCGCTGCCGGTCGGACCGATGAGCAGGATATTGCTCTTTTCAATTTCCACATCCCGGACATCCGTGCCGAGACTAAGCCGCTTGTAATGGTTGTGGACGGCAACCGCCAGGACTTTTTTGGCCCGCTGCTGGCCGATGACGTAGGCATCCAATTTCTCTTTGATGGCGCGCGGCGAGGGAATTTGGTGAATCGGCCCGCGGTTTCCCCCACGGCGCTTACGCTCCTGGTCGAGAATCGATTGGCACAATTCGATGCATTCGCCGCAGATGTACACTTCCCCTGGTCCTTCCACAAGCGGTCCCACGTCGCGGTGGGAGCGGCGGCAGAAGGAACAGAAGGCGTTACGGTTACGCCCCGTGGTACTGGGAGGGCGCCGTCCGCCGGTATCGGAACTGCGATCCGAAGGCATAGAACTCCTATCGTCACTCGGGTTTGGGGTCGATGCTCGGTCCAGCCGTAAGATCTCTAGGGCGCGTCACAGAGACCTCGATCCTCCCTCTGCCACATCTTACCGTTTTCGACCTGTCTTTGGGGAGATTTTCTGGAAAAAAGGTTCCTGCCGTTCCAAAGGCCTTCATTTCATGACGATTGTCCCTTTGGTGCCGTTGAGCAAAGGGACTGTCAGGGAGGGGCGGCGGAATTTGGGTCGTCAGTGGGCCGTTGGGGCGGCGTGGAGGATGGCGCTGCCGTTGGGGAGGAAACACCCGCATTCGGTAAGGATTGAAGCCCGGAATGGATGCGCCGGGACACTTTGGCCCGCAAGCGCTGATATTCCTCTTCGGTAATCTCGCCGTTTTCCAGCATCTGGCGATACTCCGTCAGTTCGTCAAAGGCGGCCTGTTGTTGTCCCAGGCGTTTACGCCAGCGGTCCACGAGCCAGATGATGAAAGCCCCGGCAAAGAGGGCCACGGCCAAAGCCACTGTCCCCCAGATCACCTCCGGTTGACGGAGCGGGTCCTTATCGGGCCGTCCCACTTGGGCCAGAAGCAATCCCCACCAACTCATGACGCACCCAGTTTGCTGAAAAAATGTCCGCCCTGTAACTGTTGGTTCCTTTGCCCCCAATCTAACCTTCTGAGAGGCATCTGGAAAGCCTACCTTATCTCTTTCCTCGGCAGGGTGAGTTGCGCTAGGCCGGAATCTCCAGCAGATTTGGAAGCGATTTGTGCTCCGAATCTTGCAGGTGCGTCGGCTGAGCTAAAAAGCCGGTACTCACGGAGGCGGGGGTAGATGGCGGAGGAAGAATTGTTGCAAACGGCGCCGGCCGTAGGGGCCGCCATCCGAATGCCCCATGCCGGGAATGACTAGCAACTCGAAATCCTTGTTGGCTTTGATCAGGGCGTCTACGACTCGATAGGTGTTCTCCGGGGGAACGTTGGTATCCATCTCGCCAACGATCAACAGGAGCTTGCCCTGGAGCCGGTGAGCATTGTCCACATTAGAGCAAGCGGCATAGTGCGGGCCGACGGGATACCCCATCCATTGTTCGTTCCAACTGGCCTTGTCCAGGCGGTTATCATGGCAGCCGCAGGCAGCGACGGCAGCGGTGTAAAAGTCGCCATGAAAGAGCAGAGCGGCGAGGGCATTCTGTCCGCCAGCGGAAGTGCCATAGATGCCGACACCGCGGGAGATGTCGTACCAGGGGTATCGAGCGGCCACGGCCTTGTGCCAGAGGATACGATCGGGGAAGCCGGCATCCTTGAGGTTCTTCCAGCACACATCGTGGAACGCCTTGGAGCGGAAGGCAGTACCCATACCGTCGATCTGAACCACAACATAGCCGAGTTCGGTCAGGAAGCGGTAGCGGGAAACGGGGCTGAAGGCTTTGGGTACGAACGCCCCCTGCGGTCCGGCATAGATGGATTCGATCACCGGATACTTTTTGCGGGGGTCGAAGTTGCGGGGACGAGCGATGACGCCCCAGATGTCGGTCCGCCCGTCGCGTCCCTTGGCAGCAAACGGTTCTAGAGGTTGCCAGCCGTTCGCTTGCAATTCTGAGATGTCCGCCTCCTCCAACCGGCACACCAGGGTGCCATCGCTGCCACGGCGTAGCTCAGTGATGGGGGGGTGATCCACTCGGCTGTAAGTGTCGATCAGATAGCGGCGAGAGGGAGAGAATTGTACCGTGTGCGTACCGTTGCCATCAGTCAGAGGTGTCAAAGCACTGCCATCGAACTTGACGCGGTAGTAGTGGATGAAGTAGGGGTCTTGGTCCTGGCGGCGTCCGCTCGCGCGGAAGTAGATTTCCCGGCGCTCTTCGTCGATGAAGTCGATTCCGCGGACGACGTATTCGCCGTGAGTGATGGCGTTCTTTTCCTGGCCTGTGTCGGCGTCGATGAGATATAGATGCCGCCAGCCGCTTTTTTCGGAGGCGTAAATCAACTCATTGGTTTTGTTCAACCAGGTGATGAGCGGGACCCCCATGCTTTCGGTGTGGGCTGTCCAAAGGAAAGTTTGGCTGCGCTCGTCGATGAGGTGGCGGACAGCGCCTTGACGGACGTCGACTTCGACCAGTCGGAACCGCTGGTGTCCCCGGTCTACCTGTTGGTAAGTGAAGCGCTGGCCGTCACGGCCCCAGCGGAGGCGGGGGAAGCCGAAATCGATGGGGTCGGCGCGGACCGGAATCTCGCGGAGTTGGTCCACATCGAACAGGTGCAGTTCGTAACGCGGGTATTTATCGCCAGGAAGCATGTAGGGGCGGGTGTGCAGCCGGGCCCGTCCTCCTCCAGGAGGCGAGGATTCGATGAGGTAAACTTCCTTGCGGTCGCCCGGTTCGATGCGAAAGGCTACCAGACGGCGGCTGTCGGGCGACCACTGCAAGAGGCCGTAGGAATTGCCTTCCTTGCCGTCACGGGTAAGGACTATTTCCTTCCCCTGGGCATCTCGCAGGATGATGTTGGCATTACGGATGGCGGCTGTCCACTGGCCGTTCGGGGAACGCACGGGCCGCTCGTCGAGTCGCGGAGGTTGCTGGAGTGAGGACAAGACCTCTGGGACCGAACGCACACTGACGGCGAGTGGATCGAAGAACGGATTGTCAGGATCCGCTGGATCCAGCAAGGGATCGTCTGAAGCTGGCTGTTGCAAAATAATAGGACTTTCCGGTAAGGGACTCGCAGGAGTGGGACTTTCCGGGGCAGGGGAGCGGCGTGCTGGACCCAGATCTTGGCAGCGGTAATCTTTCAGATCGCAGGACCAGCGGCGGCCCAAAGCGGTGAAACGGAGCGTGCCCAAGTCCTCGCTGAATTCCAGGGTATCGATGGGCAAGCGATCGGCTGTCACGGTTTGCCGGGCGGCGCGACTCAGAGCTGCCGCCAGGCGCCCGTGGTCGAAGGCTGGCTGTTTCTCCCCCCGCTGGGCATCCACCAGCCAGTATTCCCTTTTACCCTGGGGTAGATCGTTGCGATACCAGAACTTGCTCTCATTGGCAAACCAATGCGGCTCCACGCGTGCCTTATAAACTCGTGGGATGCCTTGCTTCCCTTTTTGCATGCTTGTGACTGACGCAGGGAGGAGGCGATCCTCCTGTCCGCTTGCGAGTAAGCCCCAGAAACACCCCAGGGCTAGCAGCCACCCGCGCCAAGGATACACCATTGACATGAGCATCTCCCTCCCTACGGAATGCTGCCGCTGTTATAAGGACTAGCTAGGACGCATCATATCGACCTCCCAGCGGAGAAGAAGTTGAGATTTCCGGGGCAGAGACCGAAGGAGAAAAGGCACGAAAACGCTTTTGGTTCTGATTGCGACAGAGGAAGACGAGCAGAGAGGGACTTCATTCCATGCGAACGGCGTATGGTCTTACTCTGCCGGTTCGATGATAGCCCGCATGGAACTTTTGCAGCGAGGAATGCGTGGATCGGGACCGTAGGCGTGAATTTGATCTCGTTTCAATTCCGCTCGTTCTAGAGTGGTTGTACAGACGATGGCTCGCCCCCGGGTGTCCACTTCTTTGGCCAATTGGTACCCCTTTTCCAGGGGGTAGCCGAACAGGTCCTTCAACATGATGATGACGTATTCGTAGGTATGGTCATCGTCATTGAGCAAGATAACATGGTACGGCGGCTGGCGTCGTGTTTGTTGCTGGGTGTCCACATCGGTTTCCGGTAAGGTCACCGTACTCATAAGCTCCACACCTCCTGAAACGGATTTTCCGGGGAATGCTATCCGCTTCGCTGAGTTCAGGCAGTTCAAATATAGCTGGCACTCGGAGGTTCATAGTGGTCCGGCAGGCGCCCGAAGCAAACGATGGCAATGTCATCATTCTGGGGCCGGCCGGCAGAGTGGGTTTGGACGGCATCCACCAATTGGCGGCCGCGGAATTGGGCGGTGAAGGTTTGCGGGCCATCGTCCACATCCGGGCGGAGAACATAATCAACACGCCCCATTCCGAAAAACTCTCCCTCTCGGTCCAAAGCATCGGTGACTCCGTCCGTGAAGAGGGTGATTGTATCCCCTGCGTCGAGGTGATAGGTCTCAGCGACGTAGAGGAAATCCGGAAGTACTCCGAGGGGTAAACCCTGGTTTTCCGGCTGGCCCAAGTCGCATAAGTCCCGCCGAGAGGCTTGCGACCACTTGGGACTGAGATGACCGGCATTCACCAGCGTCAACTGGTGCGTATTGGGGTCTAGAACGATGACCACCATAGTAATGAACCGATCCTGCAAACCAGCCTGAATGAGGTGATTGTTGAGTTTCGCGACAGCTTGGGCGACGTCGGTATGCGTCAACAGGTGGTAGCGAACTTCCGATGAGAGTTTGGCAACCAGGAGAGCCGCTGGCACACCTTTACCAGCCACATCACCGAGGACAATGGCCCACCGGCCATCGGACAACGGGATGAAGTCATAGTAATCCCCGCCAATCATCCGGGCCGGGCTGTAGTAGGAGTAGAAGTCATATCCCGGAATGCTCGGCGGCTTATGGGGCAGCAGGCCCAATTGCACTTTTCGCGCCAGCTCAATTTCCCTCTCTTCTCGCTGGCGTTGGAGATTCTGTTCATAGAGATGGGCTTTTTGCACCGCGACACCCGCTAAATTGCCGACGATGGTGAGCAGGTGCAGATCATCCTGGGTGAACTTGCGCCCGCGATCCAGCGTGTCGACCTGAATGGCACCGAGGGGTTGGCCATCCATTCCAATCATGGGGACGCACATAGCGGAACGGATGCGGAGTTCCGCGATACTGGCCGCGCTGCCCAGCGAGGTGTCTAAGGAGGCGTCCTCCGTAAGAAAAGATTGTCCCGTTTCGAAGGCCCTGCGGACAACCGTGCGGCTGTAACGAGGAGTCTCATCTGTGGGCCGCCGGGATTTGACGACCTTGGGAATCAAGTGATTGTCTTCCTTGAGCAGAATGAAGCAGCGGTCGGCCTGGCGGAAGACCTGGAAGAGAACATCAGCGATCTGTGTCAGCAACGGTTCCAGTTCCAGGGTCAGGGAAAGGGAACGGCTGATGTCGAGCAAGGCGCGCAGGCGTTCGGAGGGGGCCACTTGCAGGAAGTCGCGGACGCTGTCCTGGTTGCCGCTGGCTTCTATCGTGCTGATTTCCTGGACCGCCTCTTCCCCAGCCTCGGTACCTTTGACCTTACGCATGTAGTCCGGCAAAGGACTGGGACGATCTTGTGTGTCCGCTTGGAAGACGAAAAGGTAATCGCAGATGCGGATGCGGTCATCCGGCTGGAGAGGAGTGCGCTCCGTGATCTGCCGACTATTGACGAAAGTGTGATTGCGGCTTTTCAGGTCTTCGATGTAAAAGACGCCGTTCTCTTGGGTAATCCGGGCGTGTTCCCGGCTGACAGAAGCATGGGGAATAACGATTTGGCAACGGTCGGCATCACGGCCGATCGTTTGCGGCTCACCAGTCAATAGGATGTGGCGATGCGGTGCGGGACCATCCGGTGCTTTGAGCAGGACAAGCTTGGGCATGGTGGCGAATCCCACGGAATCGGTCAATCCGGTCACACGCCCCACAACACCGGCGTGACCTCCCTTTTTGGATGTTATAGCCTCAGCAACGGCTTCGCAAGTTGTTGCTGCGGGCAATGGAGGCAGAAACAGAACCGGATACCCCGGACCAACTCGCCAAAATCAGTAGAAGCAGGAGTAAGAAAATGTACTATGTAAGCAGAGACCCAAAGAACTTGGTGCGGCAGGCGAATGCCTCCAGTAGCAGAGCTTTTTCTTCCCCGTGCAGCGAATCATTGGGTGAAACTCCGGGGTGAGAAGCAGGGTATAGTGCAGTAGATGAGGCCGACGTGAGTAACGAAGGCGGCTTGGTTCATCGCTGTCTCCACGGTGATACGGCGGCTTATCGCGAGCTAATAGAGCGGTACCACACGCTCGTGTACCGTCTCTGTTGCCGCCTGTTGCGTTGTCGGCATGACGCAGAGGATGTGACCCAAGAGGTTTTTGTCCGGGTCTTCCGCAGTCTGCGGAGCTGGGATCAGCAGCGGCCCCTGCAGCCTTGGATCATCGGCATTGCGATCAACCGTTGCCGCACATGGCTCAGGCGCCGCTCGCTTCGGCCCCATCCCGTGGAGTATTTGGCGGACCGGGCTGACCCGCGGAAACAGGATCAGACCGCCGAGTTGCGGGCGGCCATCCTGCAGGCTTTGGAACGACTGCGTCCCGAGCATCGCACAGTGTTCGTCTTGTTTCATGAGCAGCGGTGTTCATACGAGGAGATCGCCGCGGCTTTGGCCCGCCCTGTCGGTACGATCAAAACCTGGCTACATCGCGCCCGCTTGGAAATCCTGGATCAGTTACGGGCTGGGGGCTGGGTGGAGGGTGCGGGTCCGCCTCTTCCGCCGGAGGGTTTGGCATGATCAGCCAATGGGAAGACCGAGAGCCTCTGCCGGAAAGCGGTCCCTGTGAAGCCGTGATCGCTCTATTGCAAGAGTGCCTGGATGGTGAATTCCCTTGGGAAAGAGCCGAAGTGCTCAGCCTGCCGCATCGACAATGCTGCTCCCATTGCCGGGAACGTTGGCTGGCGGGCCGTTTACTTCTGACGGCGCTGCACCATCCTCTGACAGACTTTGTCTCCCAAACCGATTCACCTCCTGCCGCGCAGATTGTTCTCAAGGCACACGCAGTCCCCCACTACCGCCGCCGATTCCGCCGCTGGCTGGCCGCTACCGCCGCCGCTCTGGCCGCCGCCGTGCTCCTGAGCATCGGGATGAGGATGCAGTTGAACAATTCCACACATTCCTCGCCCTCACCTTGGGCTAAGACTTCGGTATCAGCGTCGGAGGAAAATACCCACGTTGAACCTGCCAAGCCGACCTTGCGTGTCCATGAGACTTTGTCCCAGGCGGCTGGCACAGTCCTGGAGAGCATCACGGATTGGGCAGAACCAACCTGGCCCCGCTGGCCTGATCCCGTCCCGGCCACCCCGCCTTCCGAACCGCCGCCGTGGGGAGGCTTGTTGCTAACTTCCGTGCGCACCGGCTTGGAACCGGTCAAGGATACCACCCAAAAAGCCGTCGATTGCTTCCTCCGGGACTTGGCCGCTTGGCAACCGCCTTCCCCGAAATCCTGAAGGGGAATGGCTGGGGGGAGGGATTCCCGCGCAACCACACTCCTTCCCCACATTTTGCCATGGAACCATAATCCTCAGCGAGGGACCGCACAAGCGGTGCAACCCCGAAATCGCTTCGCCCCGCTGTGGCATGCTGAGATAGATGCCCTCTCCAAGAGAGGTGGAATGGAGGAGTGCTCCGGTGAAGCGGAAGGGATTGTTTGTCAGAGCCGCGGCGTTGGTGCTCCTGATCGGTTTTTCGCCATCAGCCCTGGCTCTGGAGGAACCGCCAGCTCTGGCAGCTTCGCGCGAGAAGGTCTTGCGCTGCCTTCCGCCTCAGGCAGCGCTGGTTCTCTATGTCCAGGACCTCCACACGCACTGGCAGCAGCTTCGCAGCTCCCCGTTCCTGAAGGTGTTTCCTCAGACCGAATTCGGGCGGGAATTGCAAGCTGCCATACCTTTCCACCAGGTGGAGCAAACCGTGGAACTCGTTCTGCGAGAGCTAAAAACCACACCGGAGGAATTACTGGAAGATGTGTTTGGACGCGTCGTGGCATTTGCTTACACGCCGGCCGGAGAACAGCCAGCCGGCCCTCAGTGCAGCTTGTTGGTCATCGCTCCGCGGCGCCCGGCTCGCTTGCAAGCTCTCGTCCAGCGACTCAACGAGTTGCAAATTCAATGCAGAGAAGTATCCGCAGTCGAACAACGTCAGCAAGGCCCATGGACATACTTCGTGAGGAAAAAAGGCCCAGGCGAGGCGGAGTATTACGCCTTTTCCCACGGCTTGTTCCTCTTTTCCCCTTGGGAGAGCGAGTTGCAAGCGGCTTTGCGGCGCTTAGATACTTCTGAAACTGCCACGCCCTGGAGGAAGCGTTGGCAGCGCTGGGGTTGGAACGACATGACAGCCATCGTAGCGGTGGAGCCGCGGAGTTGGGACGCCCAATGGACGCGCCGCATGGAACAAGCCCAAGGCCAAGAGAAAGCCCTCCTGCTGCGTTGGTCTCAGGTATGGTCAGGCATTGAGACGGTGGCTCTCGGCCTGCATCTCCATCGGGGTGTGGATTTGCACCTCCTGCTGGAAGTGACACCGCAACGTTTGCCTCAACCGTGGCAAAAGTGGTGGTCTGCACCCGTTCAGCCAGCCTCGCTGCATCTCCTGCCACCAGATGCTTGGCTCGCCGTGCAAGGCTATGGCCGATTGGCCGATTGGCTGGACCGTTTGGATGTGCTCCTGCCCCATGAGGATCAGCGCCCTCTTTCCCAATGGCTGGAGCAGGCTGTCGGGCCGCTATTGGGTCGAGATCATTTCCCCGCTGTGCGTGAGTGTTTGGGACCACATTGGGCGGTATGGCTGGAGCCGCCTGCGGTCGCGAGTGATTTGCCAATTCTGGCTGCGGCGGTTTCATTGCAGGGCGAAAGGGCGCAACGTCAGCGGGCAAGCCGCGCTTTATGTCAGGCTCTTACCTTCGCCTTCCACGCTTGGCGCGTCCAATACAATGCCACCCATGCCGACCAGATTACATGGATGGAACCGAGAGTGGGCGAAGCGGGGCTATCTGGCATGCTGGTCAATGAGCGCGGTTTTCCGCCAGGAGTGGCCCCCTGCTTTGCCGTGATTGAGGATCATCTCATCCTGGCCAGTTCGCCCGTGGCTTTGCAACGTCTGGCTCAACGGTTACAGCAAACTGCAAAAGGCCCAACCGTGGCGAATTCCTCCGCATCGCAAGCTTGGCCCGTCGCTACTTTCGATGTCCGCCGTGTGCAAGCATATCTCCAGCAGCGGTCGGAGCATTTGGCGCGTTCTCTGGCCCCGCTTTTCGGAATGGACCAGAAGGAGTTGAATGAACACTTCCGGCGGTTGGCAGTGCTACTGGAACCCGTCGACTCCGTGCACCTGTTGTATGAACGCAAGGAACAGCGAATGTGCTGGACCCTCCGTTGCCAAATGCGCTGGTCCTTGCAACCGGAAAAGTGACCCCGCTGTCCTGTCTTACCGCCTTTCGGGTCTTCCAAGTCGTGGTCCGAAACGCTCTTCACTTTTTCCAAACCATGAGCCGGGGGGCTGTTATCTTGTGTCTGTCATCTTGTGCCAACGGGGGGACTGCCATTACGGGCCAGCCGTATCGTCACAACTGCTTCAGGGGAAAACGTGTGGAGGATGGCGGAGACTCTGGCGGTTCCACAGTAGCCGAGCAAGAGTGGCAGCGGGAGGCGCAGCCGGCTTTTCCCCGCCAGGAACGCCACAGGCTCCATGCTACATAGAGGGCAGCACCTGCCACGAGTAGATCGACCAGAAGCCATTGGACATCGAGCGTTAGGGGAAGGAGTGCCGGAGGGGTCGCGCCGAGTAGGGGAGGCAGGGACAGGTCCATCGAATCACCCTCTGGGGAGCAGGGTGGACACAGGGGTCAAAAGCGTCACGTCAACCAATCGGTCAAGACAGCTCCCACTTGGAATGTGAGCAGCGCAGCAGCGTAGGCCAACATCGTCATGTATACGAAGGTGAAAGCCGGCCAGAACCAACTGTGAGTCTCTCTCCGGATGACAGCGAGGGTGGATGCACACTGACAGCAGAGAGCGAAGAAGACCATCAGAGAAAGGGCGACGGCGATCGGGTATCGCCCGCGCACAGGATCACTGGCCCATTCCTGCCGGAGGGCATGCAGCAGGCTGGCCGTTTGTTCCGTCTCTTCATTACCTTCCTCCGCGATTGCTCCCGGATCGACATCCCCGACTTCATAGATCAGTCCTAAGGTGCCGACCACCACTTCGCGCGCGGGAAAGCTTGCCAGGACGGCCATTCCGAGTTTCCAATCCCAACCCAAGGGGCGGAAGACCGGTTCCAACGCCAGACCCATGCGGCCCAGCCAGCTCTGGCGTTTCCATTCGGCCATCAGACGCTTGGGTTCCGTGAGAATCTGGTGAGTAACGGCATCCTGCGGCGGGTGGCCGGCGGAGTCGGGACCTGCTGCTTCGTGGGAAGTTTGTTTCTGGAGTTCCTCTACGGCGGCTTCGGCTTCAGCAATCCGTTGCGGATAGGAGCGGCCTTGAGCATCGGCGTCCGGGAAATAAAGCAGTGCCCAGACCAGAATCATTGCGGCCAGGATAATCGTTCCGGCACGGACCACGAAAGCCCGACCGGCGTCGTACATCCGGCGGAAGATCAGGCCGAGGTGAGGACGGCGATATGGCGGCAATTCCAGGACGAAACTCGGTGTGTCGCCACGCAACAGGGTGCGTTTGAGGGTCCAAGCGACCAGCGGTGCTACCGTGAAACCGACCAGGTACATCGCAAAGAGAACCACGCCGGGAAGCCAGGAAGGATAACCTTCCCGCAGGAAGGCTCCGATGAGCAAAACGTAAACGGGCAGGCGGGCCGAGCAGCTCATCAGGGGGGCGATCAGGATGGTGGCCAGACGATCGCGGGTATTCTCGATCACACGGGTGGCGAGAATCCCTGGTACGGCACAAGCTAAGCTGGAAAGCAGGGGGATAAATGACTTACCACTCAAGCCGCATCGGCTCATCAAGCGGTCCATCAGGAAGGCGGCGCGGGCCATGTAGCCGCAATCCTCAAGGACGGCGATGAACCCAAAGAGGATTACAATTTGCGGCAGGAAAATCAGCACAGCCCCGACACCTTTGATTACCCCATCCACGAGCAAACTGCGGAGCGGACCTTCCGGCATCCCATTTTGCAGAGCGGCACTGACGGCCTCACGTCCAGAGTCGATCAGGTCCATCGCCGGTCTAGCCCAGCGGAAGATCGACTGGAACATGAGGAACATAAGAGCTAAGAAAATGAGGGTACCCCAGAGGCGGTGGGTCAGAATCTGATCGATGCGGTCGGTCCAAGTGCGGACTCGCTGAGGAGGTGCAGCGACCACCCCGTGCAATAGGGAGCGGATATAAGCGTAACGTGTGCGTGCTTCGATAGCGGGGATAGGACACTGAGCTGCTGCCAAGCGTTCCCGCGCAGCGTGCAACTGTTGCCGGACGGCCTCCCCGCCCCGGGCGATGAGGTCGCTTTCGACACTTCCCCCAACATCTAGCAAAGCTCTCCGAAGGAGGAACGGGGGTACTGCTTCGCCCACGAGGGGTCGCAATTGAGCCACTTCCTGCTCGAAAGGTTCCGGAAAAGGGACTGGTGGGGGCGGTTGGTTCTTCTCTGCGGCGGCTTCCACGGCCCGTTGCAATTCGTCCAGACCGACCCCTTTGTTCGCTTGGATTGGCACTACGGGGACACCCAAACGCTGGCTCAGTGCGGCGTAGTCAATCTGCAAGCCTTGGGCTGCCGCCATGTCGATCATGTTCACAGCGAGCACAACAGGCCGGCCCAAATCGAACAATTGGGTCGTCAGATACAGGTGTCGCTCCAGATTGGTAGCATCCACCAGCGAGATGATCACGTCCGGGGCGGGTTCGTGGGAATGCCGGCCCAGTAGCAAATCCACGGCCACCATTTCGTCCGGACTGCGCGGTGCCAGGCTGTAGGTCCCTGGAAGATCGATCAATTCCCAAACACGTTCGCCGTGCCGGACCGTCCCTTTTTTGAGTTCGACAGTCACACCGGGATAGTTACCGACACGCTGGCGCAGTCCAGAAAGAGCATTGAATAAGGTCGATTTCCCCGTATTCGGATTGCCGACCAGTGCAACGGTAAGCGTAGGTGCTTTGGTAGTCATGGGAGTGGATCGACGTCGCAAAGGGCGGAGGGAAGAGAGTTTGTTACGACGGATGTAGAGGTTGGGGCTTTCTGTTCCTGGTTTATCTGAGCCTCAAGAGCTTGTGAGGGCCTGCGGGTTGGAACACAGTTCCGCCAATATCCCTGCCGCCTCCGCCTTGCGGATACTGAGGCGGGTCTGACCGACGCGGATTTCCATGGGGTCTCCCAGGGGTGCGAAGCCTAGAATCTCTACGATTTGACCTTCGAGTAAGCCAAATTCATAAAGTCGTTGGACCACGCCAGGCGGGCCGCTGATTTGGCAGATTCGGGCATACTCGCCACGCTGGAAAGCACTCAACGGTTGCATGGAGAAACCACCCGTACGTAAATGTGGGAACAATCGTCTGCCCGTAGGCACAGCTTGCACCCACCGAGGTCCAGAAGACACGGCGTACCCGGTTGGACCATGCGTATCCGGCAACCCGTCCGCAAGCCCATTTCGGCCAAGCGTTGCAGCAAGGGGGATTGGCCCGCGATTTCGGCCACCTCGCCCCATTCCCCGGCTTGTAGCATGTCCAAGGGTAGCACCATCAATTTGGCTCCCGCATTCAAGTTGACTGCCCGGTCGGCCACCCGGAAATCCAGCTTGTTGCGATCCTGTCTCATCTAGTATTCGGCCTTTGAGTCTGTTTCGTCAAGGGGAAAACCGGGACTTGGTGTATTTTTTTCGCTCGGAGATTCCGCCCTAAGCATTCGGCTGATCAGAGTGGGAGCGAGCTTATCGGTTCGCAGTGGCATAACCGATCTCTGTCAAGTAGGCGGCGAGTGCCTCTGACCAAGGGCGTAGGGGGGGCAGACCGAGTTGCTGCATTTTCGCCGTGGACAGGACGCTGTAATGGGGGCGGCGCGCCGCGGCTCCGTAATCCGCGCTACGGATCGCCTCGAGGCGGGGGGAAAGACCCGTGAGCCGGAAGATCGCTTGGGCAAACTCGTACCAAGAGCAGGAGCCGCTGTTGACCACATGGTAAATGCCGCCAGCACGCCGCTCCACCAAGCGGATGAGAGCCTCTGCAACATCCGCAGTATAACTGGGGGTGCAGATTTGATCGTCTACGACCCGGAGGGTTTGCTTTTGCTGAGCCAATCGCAACATCGTCTCAACAAAATGCCGCCCTTTTCCTCCGGAACCTCGGTGGCCGTACAGGCCACAGGTGCGGATGATCAGAACCTGCTCACCCAGCACTTGGCGGGCCAGATATTCCCCCGCTAGTTTGCTCAGTCCGTAGATATTGACGGGTCCAGGAGCAGCCTCCTCGCCGATGGGACTAGTGTAATGGTCCAAGCCGAAGACGTAATCCGTACTGATATGTACCAAACGCATCTGGAGTTTCTGGCAGGCGGCGGCCAGTTTTTGGACGCCCCAGGCATTGACAGCGAAAGCCGCGGATACCTCCCATTCCGCTCGATCCACGAAGTTGTAAGCCGCACAATTGATGCAAATTTCGCCTTGATGGAGTTGGAGGGCTTGCAGGATCTCCGATTCCTCACGCGATAGATCGCACTGGTTTTTACTGAGCGGGATCACCTCGCCAGGCCAATGGCGGCACACTTCCTGTCCTAACTGACCGCCAGCGCCTACCACCACAGCACGCATGTTCCTTCTCCCCCTCGGTCCAATCAAAGGGATGTTCCATGCGTGGTATGAGACATCGGCAGGGCTACGGCAAGGCTTGGCCGTCGGTGAGAGCGGTAGCAGGGATGGCGATGCGTTCCTGTCCAGTGATGGGAGACCATTCGGTGGCAGAGGATCGACGATAACGGAGAATCTGAATGTAGCGGCCATCGCCCCGATGGAGTTGCACGGCCACACGTACTGCTTTGCCGTTTTCCGCCAGGTACATGACCGGTTCATCCTGAATCCTTGCAATCGCCGCCGATGGAACGGACCAATGGGGGGGCAATTCCACAGGGATACGAGCGGAAACGTACATACCGGGCCGCACCTGGCCATCCGCATTGGGCAGATCGAGTTCGACCCGCAGGGTGCGTGACGGTGTTTGCAACGACCAAGCTGTGCGAATCACAGGGGCAGTGCGCGGGGAAGCGCTATCCCCTGGCAGAGTCACGTGGATCCTCTGTCCTTCACGGATCCAACCGGCGTCGGCTTCGGGCACTTGCAGCACCACACGGACAGGGTCGATTCGTGACAGGGTAAACAGAGGTTGCTGCTGGTTTGGCGTTACAAAATCGCCGGGGTGTACAGAGCGCCGGGTGATGATTCCGTCGTAGGGAGCCAGAAGGCGGCAGTAGTTGCACAGGGCCAAGAGGCGGCGCTCTTCGGCGCGGGCCACCTCCTTGCGAGCCTGAGCGGCGGCGATATCGGCAGCGGCTTTATCCCGCTCCGCGATGGCACGCGCCACTGCTGCCTCAGCAGATTGAACCTGGGCGTTCGCTTCCTGCCGGGTCGCTTCTGCCGCCTGGAATTGATGCAGCGTCTCATCCCGCGTTTGCGTATCGATCAGCCCACTGGCTACCAAGCGATTGATCCGTTCCATTTCTGCGTGCCAGCGGTCATAGAGAGCTTGGGCACGGCTGGCGGCGGCGCGGGCTTGGCCCGCTTGGGCTTTGGCGGCAGCTACGGCAGCCTCGGCCACTGCTAACGCTTTCTGCGCTTGGAAGATTTCAGCTTCCACTTGCCGGACGAACGCCGCTTTCTGCTTCTGTTCCTCCTCCAGTTCGGGGGCGGCTAGCTCGGCGAGAACCTGCCCGCCCTTTACCCGACTTCCGATATCGATACTTCGGTCGTAGGAGGGATGGTTACGTTTATCCGGGTCCTCCGCAATGGATCGTACATAAGCAGGGATACGGGCACAGAGGGCTGTTTCCTCAAACGCTTGGGTGGTTCCAGACACAACGATGGTCCAAGTGATCGAACGTTGCTCGGGCGATATCACCGTGATGTCAGGGGCAACGGTGGGATTCGGAGGGGGGGCGGGTGTCGAGCGGCTGCAACCAAGCAGGCCCAGCAGAGCAACCAGAAGGATGAAGCAGCGGTCAGGATGCATGAGAACTCTCCTGAGCAGCGGGGACATAATACCGGCTCTCCGGATGGAAAGGGCTGAGAGAAGGGGAACGGGCTGGAGAGCGACCCATCACGACAGCAAAGACGGCTGGTAGCACAAGCAGGGTCGTGGCTGTGCCTGCGACCAGTCCACCAACCACCGCCCGTCCTAGGGGCGCAGTTTGGTCGCCCCCTTCTCCCAAACCCCACGCCATGGGCAGCATGCCGGCAATCATGGCTGTGCTGGTCATCAGAATGGCACGCATCCGCTCACGCAGGGCAGTCAGGCCGGCTTCAGGAGCGGATTGACCCGCTTGCCGGGCGCGCTCCGCGAATGTCACCAACAGGATCGCATTAGCCGTAACCACTCCGACAGCCATGATGGCCCCCATGAACGACTGCACATTGAGTGTCGTGCCCGTGATGAGCAGAACTCCTGTCACGCCGACCAAACTTGCGGCGATGGGTACGACAGCCGCAACCGCTAGACGCAGCGACTGATAATAGGCCACGAGCATCAAAACAATTACCACCACCGCCACAGCTAAGCCCAAGGTCAGGTTCCGGAACAATTCCTGAAAGGGCGTGATTTGCCCGCGGATGTCTACACTGATGCCACGTGGGGGGTGATCGGGAGGTTCAGCGGATGCTTTCACTTCCTGACTGATCCGATTTTTCCACAGCCGTTGGCCAGGAGGTGCGAAACCGTCCACAGGGGACCAGAGGCTGGCATTGGCCGCAGTGATAGCTTGAGTGAGTTGCCGGCGGACTCTACCCAAGTCGCTTCCCTGGATGTTGGCCATCAAACTGACTACGCGCTTCATGTTGTACCGGTCGATCTGGCCAGGCATGACCCCTTCGCTCACCTGGGCCACATCCCGCAGGTAGACTGTGTTTGTACCACTTGCCGATACGGGGATTAGCTCCAGGTCGCGAGCCTGCTGCACCAGGGCATAGGGGACTTCCACCTGGACTTGGTACCCGATGCCGGAGGAGGGATCTCGCCAGTAGTTTGGCACCGTGAAGCGGCTCGAGGAAGTAAAGGGGACCATAGCTCGTGCAGCTTCCGCCGTCGTTACTCCGCTGAATGCGAGCTTTTCCCGGTCGAACTGAACTTGAATTGTGGGATAATCCAGCGTCTGGACAAATTGCAAATCCTGTAAAGCTGTCAGCGAACGGAGCTGGTTCAGCAAATGTTCCGCATAAAGACGGTTGCTGGGAAGGGAGGCTCCGGCGATTTGAATCTCGACCGGCGTCGGAGCACCGAAACTCATAATCTCGTTGACAATGTCGGCAGGCTCGAACGAGACTTGCACTTCCCGCGCGCGCTGCTCTGCAACGGCATCGGGCAAGACGTAGCGAGGCTGTTTCCAGCGGGCGGCTAGCCAGGTCTGCAAGTGGCCCGGCAGCTTTTCTCGCAAATGCGACTGCAATTCGGAAAGAGAGACTGATCCTGGCCGCAATTGAATGCGTATGGCTGATTCATGCGGCCCACCCATCCACAGATAAATGGCGTTGATCGGATAGCTGGAACCGACCACCCCTACGTATCCCAAGGAAATGGCGACTTCGCCTCCCAATTTGTGCACCTCCTGTTGAATAAAGCGGAGAGCTTCCTGAGTGAGGGCTTCGGTTTCTTCGATCCGGGTTCCGGTAGGAGCGCGCAGGCGCAATTGGAAAGTTCCTGTATCAACCTGCGGGAAAATATCCATGCCCAAGCGGGGTCCAAGGAGGAGCATGGCGCTACTTGTGGCGAGGAGATAGAACGGAAGAACCGCGTACCGCCAGCGGACCAGAAAGGCGGCCGGAGCAAGCACCGCCCGCCGCCAGCGGGTAGGGCGATCTGATATGGTCAGGGTGGAAGAGGTGTGCGTGTGGGGTTTCAGAAGCCACACACACAGAATCGGAACGAAGGTGCTGGAAAGAATGTAGCTGGCGACCATGGCGAATCCAACGGCCAAGGTCAAGGGGAGGAATAGCGCACCAGCCGCTCCGGGCATCAGCAAAGAAGGAATAAAAACTGCCAGGATGCAGAGCATGGCCAGAAGTCGCGGCACCGCTGTTTCTGCCACCCCTCGCCAGACGGCCAAGGCCAACGATGGCGTCCGCGCCCGATGGACGTGAACATTCTCCACGGCCACCGTAGCTTCATCGACCAGGATACCAACCGCCAGGGCTAGTCCACCCAGCGTCATCAGGTTGATCGTCTGCCCGCTGAGCCATAAGGCCACCAAGGCGGCAATTAGAGCCAGCGGAATGTTCAGGACCACAACGATCACGCTCCGCCAGTCGCGGAGGAAGAGTAACACCATGAGGCCGACCAAGAGAGCCGCCATCAGGCCTTCCAGGGCGACGTTCTGCATCGCGCGGGTGACGAACGGCGATTGATCCAACTCGAAACTGACGTGGATGTCGTCCGGTAATTCGGCCTGCATTTTGGGCAGATTGGCACGGACATTCTTCACGACTTCCAAAGTGCTGGCCTGCGCCCGCTTGGTAACTGGTATGTACACCGCCCGTTTGCCGTTGACCAGAGCGTAGCCTGTGGGAATGTCACTGGCATCGTCGATCATGGGTCGATGGGTCACCGGGTCCTGCTGGACAACATCGCGCAGGAAGATACCCGGCCGCATTTCGATAGCTCCTAGCTCCTCCGGCCGCACTACCATCGCGTTGCTGGGTACCAAAGGCATTCGCATGGCTTCCCGAATCTGACCCGATGGCGCGATGGTGTTTCCGTCGCTGAGCTTTTGCACCACGTCGTCAGCTGACAATCCATGGGCTTTCAACCGCTGGGGATCGAGCCGGACCACAATCGTCCGCTGACTCCCGCCAAATGGTGGGGGAGCGCTCACTCCTTCAATGGCCGCGAACATGGGCCGGACTCGAAAGAGAGCTTTATCCTGAATCTCATCGATCGTGCGTGTCTCACTGGAAAGGACCAGATAGCCGACCGGAACGCTGCCCGTGTCAAAACGCATGATGAATGGATTGACTGTGCCCGGCGGCATGAACGCTCGCGCCCGGTTGACGTATCCCACCGTCTCACTCATGGCCTGGGCCATATCCGTGCCCGGATGGAAAAACAGCTTCATCAACGACATGCCCTGCACATTGCGGGATTCCACATGGTGAATCCCGTTGATGTACAGGAAGTGGTACTCATAGTAGTTGGCAATGAGGCCCTCCATCTGCTGCGGGTCCATTCCGCCATAAGGCTGGCACACATAGATCACCGGCAAATTGAGAGGCGGAAAAATGTCCACCCGCATCCGGCTGTAAGCTAGCCCCCCGGCGAATACAACACCCACTGCTGCGACCAAAACGGTGATCGGGCGGTGCAGTGCCGCAGTTATGGGATTCATCGCTTTCGCCACTCGGATGATAAGAACCGCTGCTGATTATTATTCCAGCATCCTATGACGTGAGCAATCCAAGCGGTAGGATTTTGCTACTGGAAGTGCGAGAGGCATCTCATTGGCCGTCCCCAGACGATTCACTCGGAACACGCTCGAGAGATTGAGGCTTTTGAGGTGCAGTCAGCGGCGGAAACACTGATACGGGCTGGGGCGCTGTGATAGGCAATTGCGGCACCGTGGTCCCCGGCAAAGTCACACCGGAGTGCTCGGGTTGGATTAACGCTTGGGCAGGATAACCGAGGGCACGATATAAACGGAATTGGGCGCGATTGTAGTCGGCTACTGCCTGATAAAGATTGCGATAGGCTTGCTCTATGGCGATCACTGCCGCTACCGCTTCTTGTGGACGAAAGACCAGCACCTGTTGTCCGCCCACTTGGCGGGTCTGGCCCAATCCTTGCAAGATTTTTTCCACAGTGGCCTGCGCCTGGCGCACACCCTCCTGAGCAGCTTGGAGCCGTCGGATGGATCGCTCCATTTGAGCATGGGCTTGGACGACATCGGCCGCCACGATGTCCCGACTCCGTTGCAATTCCAGAAGTGCCTTGCGATACTCGGCTTGCCGTTCGCGAATGCGTGCCCGATTACCCAGCCCCAACCCTTCTAGCTCCCAGATGGCTTGCAGATCCACGCTGAAACGGGCGTTGAAATTCTGGAGGTCGTCATTGATTCCACCGCCGAAGTATCCGCCTGCCAACCCTGCTGTGTAGGAACCGACACCCCGGATGACTACCGTCGGATAGAACGGCCGGCGTTGTTCCTGTTGCAGCCGAACCAGAGCCGCTTGCACCGCTGCCTGATAAGACGCAAGTTCGGGCCGATGAGACAAACTCAGAGCGATCAATTCTTGGAGCGGCGTTTGAGGGACGATCAGGTCTATCGTCAGGGCGGGGTCTTCGATGGGAGTCAGCAAGGTGCCTGGGGGAAGGCGGAGCAGGCGGCTCAGTTCCGCGCTTGCGGTCTGCCAGCGTTCATAGGCACTTTCCACCACTTGCCGCAGTCGAGCGGCTTCCGCCTTGGCCCGATGGACTTCCAGCTCTGGAGCCAAATCGGGAGCCAGTTTTTGTGTGCGTTTGGCCAGTTCTTCTGCTCGCCGCCAAGTATCCAAGGCACCGGCGACCTCTCCGCGCGCTTGCTGCACCTGAAAATAAGCCAATGCCACAGCCAAGGTGGTATCATTGCGCGTCGCCTGAGCGTCGGCTTGTGCCACACGTTCAACTTGTCGAGCAGCCAAAGGAGCATACACGGCGTCGGTCAGGGATACCGTTGCTTGAGGTCCTGCACCTAGTAACAATGAGGAGCGGCTGGTCGTGAAAACGTGGCCGATCACGTCTTGAATCTGACCATCATGTCGGAAATAGTCTACCCCCAGATTGATGCTCGGTAGCCACAATACCTGGGCCCGTGCTAACTGAGCCGACGCTATCCGCACCCGTTCGTCCGCGATCTGAATATCCAGGGCATTCGCTCCCGTGAGACGCAGAGCCGCCCCCAAAGTGATCGGCAGGGGATTATCCACCTCAGCCGGCGGCGAAGGTAAGGACAATGGAGGATCCGGCTTGGTGTTCTGGGCTAAAACCCATTCCTCAAGCGGGGGCATCTCACGCAAGGACTCCGAGGACAACCCTCCTTCGGGGATACTTTGAGAATCAGGGATCTGCTGAATTGTCTTCGTCGTTGCTGAAAGCTCCGTAGGGATGGCAAGGCGGCTCGATTCCAGGCTTGTGCAGGCCGGTAAAAGCCCTAACATCACGGCTGTCAGCCTTCCAATCACACCGCACCTGAGGCTGACATAAACCATCGTGCCTCCTACTTCGCTTAGTTGTTCCTTACATCAAGTTGTTATCGACACCAGCATGCTGTCTCCTCCACTCAATCGTCTGCCTGATCTATATCATCGGAATAACCCATTTTTTCAGCCCATATACCTAATCACAGAGATAGGGTTTTCGGACGGAATTCACATACTCTGCTGTCGTATTATTGTCAGTATAGTCCGATTGTATTTCCTTTCCGTGATGTCGGAACTGTTTGGAAGCAAGTGTGAGCATTGCTCGGAGATGCCAGCGGGGGATGTCCCTCGTTTCTTATTCCTCGTGGAGTCGAGTAGGTTGGTACTGAGGGCGATTTGAGGTTTTGGACAACTTGTTTACAGGGTGGTAGGATAGGAGCAAGTTGTACCAGCCGACGATGCAAGCGGTGTATGCTAAACCACCGGATGATGATGACGTAGTAAAAGGAGGTGTGGCCATGTCAGACTTAACACGACGGCAATTTCATCGCACCAGTGCAGCCGCTGCTGTGGGTTTGTCGGCTCTGAGTGCCCGCCGGGTCTACGGAGCCAATGAACGCGTGCGGGTGGGGTTTATTGGAGTGGGGAATCGCGGAGATCAGGTCCTATCAGCGTTTTTGGCTCATAAGGATTGCGAAGTCGCCGCCGTCTGTGACATCTACCCGCCTTACCGGGAATTTGCCGCGAAAAAAATCGGTACTCAGCCGGCTCTCTATCATGATTATCGCCAAATGCTCGATGACAAAACGCTTGATGCCGTAGTCATTTGCACCCCGGATCACTGGCATGCTTTGCAAACTATACACGCCTGCCAAGCCAATAAAGACGTCTATGTAGAAAAGCCGCTCTCTTTGACGGTCGTGGAAGGACGCAAGATGGTCGAAGCGGCCCGCAAGCACCGCCGGGTGGTCCAAGTCGGTATTCAGCGCCTCTCTTCGGCTTTGGGTCGGGAGGTGGCAGAGTTCATTCGCGGCGGAGGAATTGGGCGGGTGACGGTCGCCCGCGCTTTCCACATTCAGAACGAATGGCCCCAAGGAATCGGCTCGCCGCCGGATAGCGATCCGCCCCCTGGCTTCGACTGGGATGCTTGGCTCGGACCTGCACCCCGCAAACCCTACAACAAAAATCGTACCTTTTACCGCTTCCGCTGGTTTTACGACTACTCCGGCGGACAACTCACCAACTTTGGCGTCCATTATCTGGCGTCCATCCACTGGGCCTTGAACCTGCAAGCACCACGGGCTGTGGTCGCCATGGGGGGCAAATTCGCCAATTATGACAACCGCGAGGTGCCCGACACTCTGGAGGTCCTCTGGCACTATCCGGGTGACATCTTGGTGACATTCTCACAGTACAACGCCAACGGCGCCCCGGCGGCTGCCCGGCCCTGCGAAATCGAGTTCCGCGGCACCTTAGGCACGCTTTATCTGAGCACCAGCGGTTATGAAGTCGTGCCGGAAGTTCTCACACCCAATGAGTTTCCCGCTCGCACACCTTTGGATCGCAGCTTAGAGCGTAACTATCGGATGGGTGCCAAACCTAAGATTGAACCGCGCAAAGTCACCGCTCGTATCCTTGACACGGATCATGCTCGCAATTTCCTCGATTGTGTCAAAACTCGCCAGCAACCCAGTTGTCCGATCGAATTGGGACATGCTGTCACAACGGCAGCTTTGATCGCAAATATCGCCCATCGCACCCGCAGCTACCTTGAATGGGATGCCACAGCCGAACGCTTTACCAATAACACCCAGGCTAACCAATTCTTGCATTACGAATATCGCAAGCCCTATCGCTTGCCGGACTAAACGCATCTGGCTCGTTCGCGCACGATACTCATACTGACGGACTTGCCGCGTGCCGATTCCGCTTGGGGTCGCCAAGACATGCAACCACACGGCGAAGCGCCTTTGATCAAGGAGGGCTGACGAGGAACCGGCCGCCTTTCACTGGCTCCACGACGGGGGATAGGTGAGCGTTGGTCCCCCCTACTCGATCAGACAGGCTGCGATATAATACTAACATCATTCCCCTCATTGTGAGGGAAACCCTTGCTCACGATGGTTGCAGCAAAGGTGTTAGTTGATCGAGGGCGGTTAACTCAGCGGCTAGAGTGCCATCTTCACACGGTGGAAGTCACAGGTTCGAATCCTGTACCGCCCACTTGATACTGCTCAAGGGATCATACCCCACCGGAGCAGACTCATCAGTTCGTCTATCACCGCAATTTTCCCACAATTGAAATTGAACCCCCTCCGTGTCGGTAGCAATGCTCTGTGGGAATGTTGCTTTTGTTGTTCGTCAGACACACATGCCAAGCTGCCTTGTGTAGGGCCTTGTCTAGGTCCTCCACTCGACCAAGGTGCGTTGAGTCCATGCAACTTCGGGCGGCTTTAGCCTTTCCTCGGTTTGGAAAGGCCGTCCGAGCGAACCCGGTGGATGGCAAGGTTGAACTTTGATGGGATGTGGGCGGCGATCACTTGAGGGACTTGATCATGATGTCCTTGAAGTGGATTTCTGCGCCTTCGGACTGTAAGGCGATTTTGCCTTTGGTGAGGTTGCCATTCTTGCCTTCATTGACCTTCATGCCGTTGACGACCAGAGTGATGTCGCCGCCTTTGCAGGTGATTTCGTATTCGTTCCACTCGCCGAAGGGTTTTTCGATAGGCTTGTCCGCTTCGATCCGGAAGTAATGGCGTGCCTGTTTGGGGTCCTGGCGTTTAGGATCTACCTCCAGTTTGACTTTGGGGGGATAAATGAGCCAGAAGTCACCGGCGCGTCCGGACTGGAGCTGGGCTTCCACAGAGGTGGGCCAGATTTCATCGTCTTGCACATGGAGGAGAACGCCGCTATTGCCTCCTTTGCTCCCGGCAGGGAAGCGCCATTTCAGTTTGAGGACATAGTCGCTGTATTCCTTTTGTGTAACCATGCAGCCGTTGGGTTTGCCGGTGCAGCGGATGTAACCCTCCACGATGGACCAAGTCAGTTTGGGATCCGGTTTGGACCCATCTTTGTTGGCCCGCAGGGTGAAGTACCAGCCCTCGAAGGACTTGCCGTCAAACAGGGGTGTGAAACCTTCATTTTGGGCCGCAGGTAGTGGCGGCGTCGCAGTTAGGGTAGCTAAGCATCCGGCAATCCAACCGGCTGTGGCAAACATCAGGTAGCGCATGACAACCTCCTGGAATAGGGGGAGCGTGAGGACGTCAACGGAACCAACGAAGGACGGGTTGTCCCGTCGTGATGGGGAAACTTCGTCCCACAGGGTCGGTGTAGTGGGTGTGCGGAGGGATGCCTAGAGCATGGAAGAGTGTGGCTACCAAATCGGCAGGGGAAACGGGGGGTGTGGTGGGGTAGGCGGCATGGCGATCCGAGACACCGTCGGCACCTCCGGCTGCGATGCCCGCGCCGGCCAGGACAACGGAGTAACAAGCGGCCCAGTGTTTGCGTCCGGGTGTGGAGCCGGCAAAACGGCTTTCTTTAGCCACGAGGGGGGCACGTCCAAATTCACCCATGATGACCACCAGAGTGGTGTCCAGTAAACCGCGTTGCTGCAAGTCTTCGAGAAATGTCGAGACGCTTAGATCGAAACGGGGCAGAAGGTGATCCCGCAAGGCTTCAAAAATATCGTTGTGGGTATCCCAACCATATTCATCGGTAACGTTTGGGTGGGCATCTTGCCCGCGGATATTGTGGTTGAAGAACACGGTGATCCACGGGACGCCGATTTCGACGAGCCGGCGGGCGAGGAGGCAAGCTTGCCCTGATCGATACAATCCGTAGCGTTCTCGGAGGGATAGGGGTTCTCGCCGCAAGTCCATCGCTGTGGCGACTTGGGGGCTGCGGAGCAGTTCCAAAGCCTGTTGGGTGAGGGGATGGGCGGCTTGCTGAGGGTCCAAGCGGCGTAGCAATTCGCAGCGTTGGGCCAAGCGCTGAGGCGTGATGTCCGGAGAGAGGCGGAGGACTGGGAGGAAGCGATTCTCTTCCAGAGGATTGCCTAGCTCAGGGGGTTGGTAAGCTTGTCCCAAAAAGCCGGCGAATTGCCCCGGTGCGGGTTCCCGCGGCGCCAACAGTGGGCCGTTGATATGGAGGGCTGTGTAGGGCAGTTGAGGATGGGGCCGCAAACGTGTGAGTACAGCACCGAGGGCAGGGTAATCATCCGGTCGTGGCGGAGGATTCGAAGATTTGCGCGGGTGGAACTGCCCAGTGAGCGCCAGGTAGCAGGCCGAGCCATGATCCAGATCATCATGGGACATAGTCCGCACGATGAGGTAGCGATGGGCTAGGCGAGCCAGGCGAGGCAGATGTTCGCATAGGCGGATTCCCGGCACGGTTGTGGCAATAGTGCGGAAGGCACCGCGGACTTGTTCCGGCGCTTGGGGCTTGGGGTCCCAGGTGTCCAGTTGGCTTTGTCCCCCGCTGGTGAAGATAATGACCACAGATTTGGCGCGGCCTAAACCCGGCAGGGAAGCGGAGGCGGAGGTGAAACGCTCAGGCCGTGCGGTAACTCCCTTGCCAGCGTGAAGCAACAGGGGCGAGAGAGCCGCGGTGCTTAGGCGGAGCCATTCGCGCCGGGAGGGTGGGTAACCAGGGTGGCTTATCAGTCGAGGAATACGGAGCATACGGACTGTTATGCCGTTGGACTTATCCGGTGGGGAAACTGCTACTATCATGCCGCAAACATCGCTCCCTGACAAGTGGGGAGCCGTCACAATTGTGGGAGTGGGGCTGATCGGAGGTTCGGTGGGGAAGGCGTTATGCCAGCGGCAGTTGGCGGAGCGCGTCATCGGTGTGGGACGTCAACAAGAGGAACTGGAACTGGCACAACAACAGGGTGTCATTCACGAGTGGACCTGTTCCCTAGCCCAAGGTGTCAGCCGGGCCGACCTGGTGGTGGTCTGCGTTCCTGTGGATCAGATCGCTCCCTGCATCAGTGAAGCTGCCAAACATATGCCATTAGGGAGCTTGATCACCGATGTCGGCAGCACCAAACGTAACATCATCTCTGCTCTGGAAGGCAAGCTGCCGCGGCATGTGGAGTATGTGCCTGGGCATCCTTTGGCCGGATCCGAGAAAAGCGGGGCACGCCACGCCCAAGCCGATCTGTTCCACCAGCGTCGGGTCATTCTCACTCCTACGGCGCAAAATACTCCGCGTGGGCTAGCGCGCGCCCGGGCCTTCTGGACCGCATTAGGCGCTGAGGTGCTGGAAATGTCGGCGGAGGAACATGACCGGATGGCTGCCGCCATCAGTCATCTGCCCCATGTTCTGGCGGCCTCCTTGGTGCTGGCCACGCCAGCTCAATGGCTGGTGTTTGCCGCCTCCGGCTTTCGAGACACGACCCGCGTAGCGGCAGGTGATGCCCAGCTCTGGGCCGCGATCCTGCAAGCCAACTGTGACGCCGTCCAGCAATCGCTTCATGAATGGGAACAAGAATTGATCCGGTTCCGCCGCTTGCTGGAGACCGGCGATGGCCGAGGTCTCCGCGAATGGCTGGCTCAAGCCCAACAGGTGCGCCATGCTTTGGGAAGTGGAAATCCGTCCGATCGGACGTGATGCGGAGCGGGAACGCGTCTGCCAAGAGTTCGATCTGCTTGTCCATGCCCGGCGGGCAGAGGAGTTGATCCAATCGACCGCACGGGGTTACTGGCTGGAAGGGAATATCAGTTCGGAGGCCCTCTCCCGCTTGGTCCGGGAAGTGCTCGTGGATCCCATTGTGGAAGAAGGAATCGTTGGACCTGCCGGGACAGATGCTGGCAATGCATTGACAATTACCTACAAGCCCGGCGTGATGGACCCGGTCGCGCAAACCGTGCTGGAAACAGCCCGGAGGCTCGGCTGGGCCATCGAGGCAGTGCGGACCTTCCGCCGATATTATCTCCGGGGTGCACTCAACGCAGAGGATCGCACCCGCCTCATCGGCAAGGTACTAGCCAACGAGGCCATCGAGCAGGTCTTGGAAGGCCCTTTGCCTGTCCGTCATCTGAGCTTGGGCGCCAATTACCGCTTTCACTTAGTCTCAGTGCCATTGCGGGACCTAGACCCGGAAGGCCTGCTTCGCGTCAGCCGGGAAGGGATGCTGGCCCTTTCCTTAGAAGAGATGCAAGCCATCCAGGACCACTTCCGCCAATTGGGTCGTGAACCCACCGATTGCGAACTGGAAACCATTGCCCAAACTTGGTCCGAGCACTGTTCCCACAAGACGCTCAAAGGGACCATTACCTTGCGGGACGGTACCCTCGGCAGCAGCCGAACGTACCGTCACCTGCTCCGCGAAACGATCTTTGCAGCCACAACCGAGATCCGCCGGAGATTGGGAGCGGAGGATTGGTGCGTGAGCGTCTTCGAGGACAATGCCGGGGTGGTGCAGTGGGAGCCGCGCTACCATCTCTGCTTCAAGGTGGAGACACACAATCATCCGTCCGCCCTGGAGCCTTACGGGGGTGCCAACACCGGCGTGGGCGGGGTGATCCGCGATGTGTTAGGAACAGGATGTGGTGCCAAACCGATCGCCAACACGGATGTCTTTTGCTTTGCCCCCCCTGATTATCCCCCCGAACAGTTGCCGGAAGGTGTGTTGCATCCCCGCCGCGTCTTGCAAGGGGTGGTGGCCGGCGTTCGGGACTACGGCAATCGTATGGGAATTCCCACTGTCAATGGCGCAATCATTTTTGATGAGCGTTATCTAGCGAATCCACTCGTATATTGCGGCACCTTAGGCTTGCTGCCAGTCGATCGAGCCAGCAAATCCGTAGCCGCGGGAGATTGGATTGTGGTGATCGGGGGCCGGACGGGTCGGGATGGAATCCACGGTGCCACCTTCTCCAGTCTGGAACTGACTCATGAGTCTGAGGCGGTCAGCGGCGGCGCGGTTCAGATCGGCAACGCCATCACAGAGAAGAAGCTGCTGGATGTGCTGCTGCAAGCGCGAGACCGCAATCTGTTTCGCGCGGTCACGGATTGCGGGGCAGGAGGGTTTAGTTCCGCCATTGGTGAGATGGCTGCGGGATTGGGAGCCACGGTTCGGTTGGAAGCAGCGCCGCTCAAATACACGGGTCTAAGTTATACGGAAATCTGGATCAGCGAATCCCAAGAGCGCATGATTTTGGCCGTGCCTCCAGAGAAATGGCCGGAGCTGCAAGCCTTGTGCGCAGCCGAAGATGTGGAAGCTGCGGTGCTGGGGCAATTCGAGGACAGCGGACGATTGAAACTCACCTATGAAGGCCAGGTCGTGGCCGACCTGGATATTCACTTCCTCCATGAAGGCCGGCCTGCCGTCGTGCGCGAAGCCGCATGGCCTCCACCAACACCGCGCTCCGATGGCGCTCTCTACGCTGGGCCTGCTTCCGCCTCCACTCCACCCCTCGAGTTGACTGAACAGGAAGCGTTGCTGCGATTGCTTGGGCATTACACCGTAGCCTCCAAGGAATGGGTCATCCGGCAATACGACCACGAGGTGCAGGGAGGGAGTGTCATCAAGCCGCTGGTCGGGGCCGAGAATGACGGGCCGTCCGATGCGGCCGTGCTGCGGCCTCTGGCAGATAGCTGGCTTGGAGTCGCGGTGGGATGTGGCATCAATCCACTCTACGGCGAATGGGACCCTTACGCGATGGCGGCTTTAGCTATCGATGAAGCGGTGCGGAACGTGGTCGCAGTAGGTGCGGATCCCCGCCGCATCGCCCTACTCGACAATTTCTGCTGGGGAAATGTCCAGGACCCGGTGGTTCTCGGCGCATTGGTGCGAGCGGCGGAAGCCTGCCGCGATGTGGCCATCGCCTACATGACTCCCTTCATCAGCGGCAAGGACAGCTTGCACAACACCTATCGTGGTCCCGACGGCGCTCGCCGGGACATTCCCCACACTCTGTTGATTTCTGCCTTGGGACGTGTCCCGGATGTACGCCGTTGCGTGACTATGGATTTGAAAGGCCCTGGCCATCTTCTGATTCTCGTGGGCGAAAGTCGAGCCGAACTGGGCGGTTCGCTCTATTCGCAAATCACCCGTCGAGTCGGGGGGCGCATCCCTCAATTGGATACCCAGCAGGCCCCGCGCATCTTCTCCGCCGTCCATGAGGCCATCCTGCACGGGTGGGTACGGGCTTGCCATGACCTGAGCGAAGGAGGATTGGCCGTAGCTATTGCAGAAATGGCTTTCGCTGGCCAGATTGGGGCCGATGTGCAAAGGCTCCCCGGAGAAGGCAGCAAAGCCGAGCGGCTTTTCGGGGAATCCCCTTCGCGCTTCCTTCTGGAGGTGGCCCCGGAACATCGCGATGCCCTGGCGGCTTTGCTAGGAGACCTCCCCTGGGCCGAAATCGGCATCACGGTCCGCGAACCTCGCCTCCGCATGGCTGATCTGGATGGCCAATGGTGCATTTGGGCGTCGCTCCAAGACCTGAAGCAGGCCTGGCAGAGGCCCTTATCCCAGAGTCTCCACATCGCTTGATTCGGGTACAATGGAAACACAAGGCAGGTGCGCGGGACAGGTTACCCATCTTGCGATGGGGGTGTGCTGCCCATTCGAGAAACGAACGAAGGGCCGGCACAGCACTGCCCGCTCACACACCTGTTTCCCCAAGTTCACGCGAGTGGGGAGCAGTTAGCATGGAGAGAAACATTATGAGCCGTCGGCCCGGAATCACTTCACTGCTCCACAGGGGGGGAATTGTAAGTATGATCGGAGGGATCCTGGTGGCGGCGTGTTTGCCTCTGCCAGCTCAACCCCCCCGGCCAGCACCTCCTAATTCCAAGGCGGCTGGACCAGGCGCGCCGGCAGTCAAGGCCGAGGAGGAACTCGTTGATAAGGTGCGCAAGGCGATTGAGCGGGGGGTCAAATATCTCAAGAGCCAGCAGCGGGATGGGAATTGGGAAGGCGTGGTCCTGAATGTGCTTGCCGATATGGAGGGTGGAGTGACTGCATTAGCGACTTTGGCGCTGCTGACCAGTGGAGTCCCGCCGGATGATCCCGCGGTCGCCAAAGCCCTGGATTATCTCCGTTCCTTGCCCCCCCGCAAAACCTACGTGGTCGGCTTGCAGACGATGGTCTTCGCCGAAGCCCGCCAGAAACGGGACCTGCCCCTGATCCAACGCAACGCCGACTGGCTCATCCGCCAAGGAGTCGGCTGGCAGATCGACGAGCGCGGGCGAGTGGTCGGCGGGCAATTGCGCGGCTGGAGTTACCCCGCGGGACCGTCCAACATGGCCGACAATTCCAACACCCAGTATGCCTTGCTGGGTCTGTATGCCGCTAAGCAAGCCGGGGCGACGATCGACCCGACCGTCTGGCGAGAAATTCGTGCTTTCTACACGCGCACTCAAAAAGTTGAAGGCCCCATGAGCGGCTCGTGGAGTTACGCCACGCTGGCTAACATCGGGGGGATGCAACCCAGCTTGAGCATGACAGTAGCTGGGGTCTGTGGCTTGTACATCGCCAGTATGGGACTCGATGAGAGTGAGCAGCAATTGGACCCGCAAACCGGCGTCGCCGCCAACTGCGGCGTCTATAGCGAAAACCAGGCACTAACCCGCGGTCTGAACTGGGTGGCTTCCCACTTCAATTTCGATTCGCCCAAGTCCAGTTTCTATAACGTGTATGGCATCGAACGGTTGGGCCGCCTCTCCGGGGAGCGTTTCATTGGGCGGCATGATTGGTATCGGGAAGGCTGCCAGTGGCTGATCACACGTCAGGAACCCAGCGGAGCGATTGTTGGCAAAGGCGGTATCGATGCGGCTCCGATCATTTCCACGTCGTTTGCTCTGCTGTTTTTAGCCAAAGGACGAACCCCCGTGCTCATCAGCAAATGGGCTTGGGGAGATTTCCAATTCCGTAATGGCCTGCTCATCGAGTTGTCCCTAGGAGACAGCGGCCAAGTCAACTGGAACCGTAAACATAACGACGTGCGAAACATCGTCGAGTTCTGCAGCCGGGAATTGTTTGAAGGTGTCCCTCTCAGTTGGCAAGTGTACGACGCACGCCGCTTAAGCTTTGACAACGACTTCGCGCCAGGAGGGCGTTCCAGCAAGGAAAAAATCCTGGAGGAAGTCGGGGTGCTGCTCCAATCGCCGGTGCTTTACATCAACGGTCATGGCCGGATCGTCGGGGGGCGCGGCAGCCTGAGTGCAGCCCAAAAGGAAATTCTCAAGACCTATATCGAAGAGGGGGGATTCATCCTGGCGGAAGCCTGCTGTGGTGATCCGGAGTTTGCCGCTTCTTTCAAGGAGTTGATGCAGGAGCTGTTCCCCGAAAACACATTCCGCCGACTGCCGCCGGAGCATGCGATTTGGTCGATTCTACCCGGAATCACGCCGCTCGATTTCCCCGACTTGGAGGTACTGGAGCGGGGCTGCCGCACGGTCTGTGTTTTCTCTCCCAAGCCTTTGGCCGGTTATTGGGAAGAGGCCAAATACATGCCCAAGGATTCCCGCCGTCCCAGCCAGCGTGGTGAGAAGGCCTTTTGCTTGGCCCGCAATATCGTCGCTTATGCCACAGGACTGGAATTGCCCAAACCCAAACTGACGCGGACTCAAGTGGTGGCCAAGGGGGCAGAGACAGGCGTAACCCGCAGTCATTTCCGAGCGGCACAACTCGATGTAGGCGATCGGCCGGCCCCGGACGCATTGAAAAACCTCATGGCGTTCCTGCGGGATCAGGCGCGCCTGGATGTGGCCCAAACCAGTGTGGTGCTCCCGCCGGGCGACGAGCAACTGTTCCTCTTCAAGTTCATGTATTTGCACGGACGCAAACCTTTGCAACTCTCCGATGTGGAAATCGAAACCCTGCAAGCCAATCTCAATTCCGGCGGACTGCTTTTTGTCGATGCGGCCTGCAACGGGATGGAGGCGTGGAAGGCGTTTGATCGCTCCTTCCGGGACCTCTGCCGCCGGCTCTACCCGAACCAGCAACTCGTGATCATCGAGAGCCAATTGCCCGATGGCCGGGAGGAACCGTTATTCCGCTTGGCGCGCGAGGCGGGAATCGATCTGCGGACCGTGCGCTGCCGCCGGGAAAAGGCCGATGGGAGTGGACCGGAGATCGAAATGCGCACCTATCCCGTGCTACTGGAGGGAATCCAAGTCGATGGCCGGTGGGTGGTGATCTACAGCAAATACGACGTGGGATGTGCTATCGAAGGTCACAAGGCGGCCGATTGTCTCGGTCACGACAAGGAGAGTGCTCTGCGCATCGCGGCTGCCGTTGTGCTTTACTCCCTCAAGCGCTGAG
>Ga0101943_1000397_pt1 | contig 80128 bp, 65 predicted proteins | sample DewCreD2012metaG_5_FD_75244 | JGI IMG/M metagenome (GOLD analysis project Ga0101943, IMG submission 75244) | Hot spring sediment bacterial and archeal communities from British Columbia, Canada, to study Microbial Dark Matter (Phase II) - Dewar... ... | reverse complement strand
GGTGATGGTCGCCATCGATTTGAGTGGGCGCCCCCTGTTGCAGTTTGAGGCAAGTTTTAGGCGCGAGTTGGTGGGCAACTTCCCCACCGAACTCACCGCTGAGTTTTTCCGTGCTTTCGCCACCCATGCAGGCGCCACTGTGCATATTCGCCTGCTGAATGCTGCGAATGACCATCACGCGATTGAAGCGATTTTCAAGGCGTTCGCCAAAGCGCTGGAGATGGCGACTCGCTACCATCCGCGCCAGAGTGATATTCCCTCCACCAAGGGCTTCGTGGAGGGCGCAAACGAGGAGCCGCCGAGTGAGTTATGAGGTATGATAGGGTCCGTATGACGCGGTATCGAATGTTTAGCTCATCATCAAGAAGCCGGCTTGCGCTCGCTTTTAGCGAGCCAGCTGCCTATTCCGAGTACGGAAGAGATGATTGCGAATCGCTCTCAGAGTACGAGTCGCAACGCGCGTTGGGTTTCATCGAGACGCCGCAGGAGTTGGTTGAGTTTATGGTCTCGCTCGCTGCACCTCAAAGCTCACCAATTGCTGTTTTAGAACCTGCTTGCGGCGATGCGCGTTTTCTGACTGCTTTTATGAGGATGTACAGTAATACGCATTCTCTCACTGGCGTGGAGATCAATGCGGACATGCTTCAGCAGGCGAAAGCCTGCACAAGAGATGTTATTCGTCTCATCCATGCAGACTTCCTGCTTTGGGAAACAGATGACCGTTTTGATCTGGTGATAGGCAATCCTCCTTATGGGATTGTTGGTGACGCTTCACACTATCCGATCCATTTTTTGAAAGAGCGTAAAGCAGAGTATAAACGGCGCACAATCACATGGCGTGGCAAATATAACATTTACGGTGCGTTTATTGAGAAGGCGGTACGGTTGCTGAGACCGTACGGGAAGCTTATCTTTATTGTGCCCACCACATGGATGGTGTTGGACGATTTTGTTTTGTTGCGTCGTTTTCTGGCGGAGCGTGGTGGACTGGATGTGTTCTATTTGGGGAGAGTGTTCCCGAAAGTGAATGTGTCGGCGGTTGTTCTGCGTTTCACGCTTGGTGAACGCGGGCTACGGTTTTATGATCTTTCTAATGGCAAGTGGCGAAACTGGCTTGGGCAACGCATGCGTTGCCGTTCATTCTCGCCTGAGGTAGTGCGGTCTGAATGGGCAGGCGATTGGATACGGTTCGAGACGGATGAGACGCAGGCGTTTGAGCATTCTGGAACGCCGCTTGGGAATCTGTTTCACATTCACTTTGCGGCGCGTAGCCCAGAATTCCGCAGGTTGGAGCTGGTTCGCACGGAGCCGTTGGATAGTGATGTGCCGGTGTTGACGGGTCGGAACCTTTCGGCTGGACAGATTGATTATGAGACCTGCTATAGCGGTTGGTGGATGAGGCGTGAGGATGCATCTCGTCTGCGGGTGTTTTACGGAATGCCCCACCTTGTGGTGGGGCATACAAAGGGAACGCGACTGATCTGTGCGATGGATTGGCGTTGCTACCCGTGGCGCGAGGAGTATCATCTTGTGCCGCGGGAAGGCATCCGAGTAGGCTGGCATGCCCTGGAGGCATATCTGAACAGCGAAAAAATACAGGAGTACCTTTATACGCTTTATCGCGATTTTACACCGCATCTGACGAGAACAATGTTGGCAAAAGTACCTCTATTGCCTGCTTGGTGGCGGAAAGAGTATACTGCACTCTCTGAGGCAGGCGATACATTTGTGTAATAATTTATGCTTAGTCATGATTGCTATTGTTGATTACGGCATGGGCAATCTGCGCAGTGTGCAGAAGGCGTTTGAAGCGCTGGGCGCGTCGGCGCAGATTACGGCGGACCCTGACACGGTGCGTGCTGCTGATGCGGTTGTGTTGCCTGGCGTGGGCGCGTTTGGTGCGGCGATGGCAAGGCTCCATGAGGCAGGGCTGGTCGCCCCCATCCGTGCGGTGATCGAACGGGGCAAGCCCTTTTTAGGCATCTGCTTGGGGTTGCAGCTGCTTTTCGAATCGAGCGCGGAGTCGCCTGGTGTCGCGGGGCTGGGCATACTCAAGGGGCGCGTGGTTGGTTTCCATTCCCATGAGAGCTTCGCGCTGCCAGTGCCCCATATCGGCTGGAGCGCGCTTCTGCCCGTGCCCGAATGTCCACTCTGGCAGGGGTTGCCCACCCCGTCATTTGTCTACTTCGTGCATTCGTTCTATGCGGAGCCAGCTGAACCGAGTCTGATCGCGGCGTGGTGCGAGTATGGTGTTCGCTTTCCGTGCGCCGTGTGGCGGGGCAATCTGTTTGCGGTTCAGTTCCACCCTGAAAAGAGCAGCACGGTCGGTTTAAGCCTCTTAAGAAACTTTCTGACGCTTGTCTGTCGCGTATCGTAATCGGTGGTATAATAGACTGGGGTTTGGAAGGCGTATCGCGGGGCAGGCGAGGATTCATCCGCCGGCGCGGCGCAGAACGCCCCCTGCTGATACACGCAACACGCGCTGAGCTGTGTTTTCGGAGGTTGGCGATGGACGAATCGCAGAAAGCCCCGGAGCAGCCGGCTGAGCAGGCGATGCAGGGCACCGATGTGCCCATGCTGCTACAATACACGCTGCATCTCTATATTGCGGCGGCATGGCAGATGATGGGGCTGGTGCCCGATCCAATCACGCATCAGCTCCGCACCGATTTGCGACAGGCGAAAATTGCCATCGATTGCGCCGATTTCCTGGCAGGACATCTGCGTCCCTTTGTCGAAGAATCGGTGATGCGCGAGTTGCAGCGGCAGATTCGCGACCTGAAAGTCAATTTTCTGGCAAAAATGTCCGAGCAGCCCGATTCGTCCAATAGCTCGGAGCACTCAAAAGGCACGGAGACATAAGGAATGGGGATTGAGAACTGGGCGCGAACTCTTGCGCAGGGTTTCACACGACGCTTGACGCACACGGTTGCCATGTTGCCTGTACGTGTGTGGCGGCATACTCGCGAGGTACTGGCAACTTTGCGTGCGCTGCCTGCTACCGTGCGTGAGCAGGTTCGGCAATGGCGCGGGCAGACCCTTGCCCTGCCTGTCGAGGAGCAGCGCACGCTGCTTGCCGAGTTCTACGAGCGTTACGAGCAACTGGTGGAGATTATCTGTGACGCGGCCTTCTGCGAAACGGCGGAACCCTTTGAGCCGCAATATGCGGCGCTGCGTGCTTGGCTCCAGTGTGCCTATCCGCACTTACGCCCCTATCTGATTGCGCATTTGAACTGTGATCCCAGCGATGAGGCGATCGGGCTGCGCACGCGGGGCAAGCCGACCGACGCCTTCGAAGCGCTGTTCTGCTTTGAAACGCTGGAGCAGCTCATCCGTGCCGATACGGGCGACCTGATTGGGCGCATTGAGCGCACACGCAGTGCTCTTTATCGCTACGCGGACTATCTGCGACAATGGCTGCCATGAAAACAACGGAGCTTACGCGGCGCGAGTTTTTAAGGCAGGCTGCGCTGGGCGCGGCGGCGTTCAGCTTTGGCATCCTCACCGCCCGCGCCAACCAGCAGGAGAAAGTACGCCTTGGTGTCATCGGCACTGGCGCCCAGGGACAGAACCTGCTGCGCCAGCTGATGAGCCTGCCGAATGCCGAGGTGGTTGCACTGTGTGATGTCTATACGCCGCACCGCATCGGCGCGATGGAAATAGCGGGCGACAAAGTGCAGCCTTATCGTGACTACCGCGCTCTGCTCGACCGCAAGGATATCGAAGCGGTAGTCATTGCGACGCCCCTGCATCTGCATGCCCCCATGAGTATCGACGCGATGCAGGCGGGCAAGCATGTCTTCTGCGAGAAGGCGATCGCCTATTCTCTGCAGGAGGCGCGGGCGATGGCACGCACGGCACGCGAGACCCGACGCATCCTGCAGATTGGGCATCAGCGCCGCTATAATCCGATCTATGAGCAGGCGTATCGGCTGATTCAGGAGGGGGCTATCGGACGCATCACTCATGTGCGTGCCCTGTGGCACCGCAACGGCAACTGGCGGCGCCCCGTGCCCGACCCGAAGTTCGAGCGACTGCTCAATTGGCGGCTCTATAAAGAGTATTCGCATGGGCTGTTGACTGAGCTTGCCAGCCACCAGCTCGATGTGATTAACTGGCTGCTGGGTAGCTATCCCCTCTCGGTTATGGGTAGTGGTGGGATCGATTACTGGCAAGATGGGCGCGAAGTGTACGATAATGTCGAGCTGATTTATGAGTACCCGAACGGGGTCAAGGTGGTCTACACCAGCATCATGGCGAACGCCTACGATGGCTATGGGGAGTGGTTTATGGGCGATAAGGGCACGCTCGTGCTGACGGAGGAGAACAAGGGGCTGCTCTTTCGCGAGCCGCGTGCGGGCAAACTGGAGTGGGAGGATGATGCCAGCACGATGCAGGTGGGCGGGCGCACCGCCATCACGCTGCAAGCACGTCCCACCCGCCGTGCCCAGACATCTGGTGAACAATTGAGCTACGGAGCGAACCGCAACGCCTACTATCTGGAGCTGGAACATTTCTGCCAGTGTGTGCGCACAAATAAGACGCCTCGCTGCACCTTTGAGCAAGCCATTCCTGCGCTTGTTTCCGTGCTGCTGGCGGAGCAAGCCATTGCCAGCGGGACCAAACAATACTTCACACCGGAGATGTTCAAAGGATGAACACCAACGCCTCCGATTGGCTGACCGCGTTGCGAGCACGGGCGGCGATACGATATAAGCGTCTTCCGCGCAAGGTGCTGGCGTTCTACTACGGCTGGTACGGCAACCCGCAAACCTCTGGACGATGGGTTCACTGGGAGCAGGTTGACCCGCAACGCAAGCAGATTGCCAACAGCACTCATTATCCCACGCTGGGCGCGTATGACTCGCATGACGCGCAGGTTGTGCGTCAGCACTGCCAGTGGGCGCGAGAGGCGGAGATAGATGGTTTTATCGTCAGCTGGTGGGAGCGCGGTGATTTTCACGATAGAGGCATGCCCTTGTTGCTGGATATCGCCCATCAGCACAACCTGCAAGTCACTATCTACTATGAGAGGGTGCCTGTGCCGGGCAATCCCGAAGCGTGTGTGCAGGACTGGCTCTACCTGCTGCGTCAGTACAGTGCGCACCCGGCATGGCTCAAGGTGGATGGCAAGCCTGTCCTTTTTGTTTACGGGCGTGCGCTGGGGCAGTTAAGCCTGACCCAGTGGGCACAGGTACTGGAACGGGTCAACAAGGAGCATAAAGCGGGTGTCTGCGCCATCGCGGACCAGCTCAGCAAAGTGGTGGTGCGTCTCTTCGATGGGATTCACACCTACAACCTCTGCGACCGCCTGCAAGGCAAGCCGATCGAAGCGATCCAGGGTGAAGTGGAGCGGATTTATCGCGAGCCGTTGCAGATTGCGGGACAGTTTGGGCGTATCGGCTGCGCCACGATTATCCCGGGCTATGACGACACCAAAATCTGCACGCCGGGCATCCGTACCGAACGGTTCGGTGGTGAATCGTACCGTCGCCAGTGGGAGGCTGTGCTGGCGCTGAATCCCGATTGGGTGCTGATCACCAGCTTCAACGAATGGCATGAAGGGAGTGAGATAGAGCCGTCAGAGGAGCATGGGGATCTCTATCTAAGGTTAACTGCCAAGTATGTGCCGCGTTTCCGCCGTTTGCCTGAGCGTCCGCGCATGGCAACACCGCTCACCACCCTTACCGGCGAGAAGATGGATGCGCTGCGGCAGCTTTGGCGGGGCAAACGCATCGGTATCCTGCCGGAGGGCGTTTCGGAAGCTCTGTTCTGGCTGCTCGATTCGGGGCTGGAGGTGGTCTCACTGACCCATGAGCAAACGGTGCAGCCGGGCGAACTGACGCCTGCTCGTTATGCCGCGCTGGTCTATCTGGGTGGTGAACGGTATCGGGCGACGGTGCGTGAGGCGGGTGATTTTGACCGTGCTCTGCGCAGCTATCTCAAGATGGGTGGGACGCTGATTGTGCTGCCATCGGAGCCGTTTCCTTTCTATTACGAGGGCGAGCGCGCGGTGCAGCGCGCCGTTCTGTTCGGCTTACCGATTGCCGGCAGCAGTCCAACCCCTGTAGCGGGGCAGACGGGCTTCGAACGACCTCCTGTGGGTTGCCGGTTCCTGTTTCGGTGCGACACGCGCCGTTTGCCCGATATGCCGGCACGCCTGCCTTTCCCTGAAGGTGGCGACCTGCGCTGGCGACCGATGCTCAAGCAGGGGCTGGAGCCAACGGACGAATATCTGCCGCTTATCACGCTGATCGATTCAGAGGGGCATCGCTGGGGTGAAGGGGCTGCCCTGATTCGCTATCGCATGGGTGAGTTGAAGGGGGCACAGGTCGCCTATGTCTGGTTTCGCTTGCTGGAAATGCCGCAGGCGCCCGCTTTAATGCATAACCTGTTTATGCTGATTGGCAAAGTGCGGCGTTAAACAGGGGCACGGAACGGGTTCGTGTCGCTGAACATCAGCCCGTCGGTAATCATCAGCACCTTATGCTGGATTGCCAGTTCGTGTGCTTCGGGCACGAAGCCTTCCCCTGCGACGGCCGCGTAGGCGTTCACCCCACGCGCTCGCAGCATCTCGGCTCGTTGAAGCGCGCGCTGCACATTATGGGGGAAAAGTATCCATGAAACCTCCACCGCCAGATAGATGGGTTCGCGAGTGTGGGGATGCTGGGCTTGCAGCAGCACATCGAGCATTGCCAGCTGCGTCCATTCCTCCTGGGTGAACTCGTGTCCCTGCTCGCGCAAATCCTCCAGAAATTCACCCAGGTTGATCACACGCGGACGGCGCACATAGTAGCCAAAGCGGGCTGGCGCACGGTGCAGGTAGTCCAGCTCCAGCAGCCTGCCTTTCATTTTGCCGACATCGGTCTCGATGCGCTGCACCCAGTCCACCAGTTTTTCGACAATATGGCGCAGCTCACGCACCTCTTCCACCAGCTGCTGATGGCTTGCCTGCAGCTGCTGGTGGCTTTCCACCAGCTGGAGGTGGCTTTGCCACAGCTGCTGATGGCTCTCCCAGAGGCGTTCGTGGCTTTCGACGAGTCGTTCCAGCACCGCTTCGATGCGGTCCAGGCGCGACGGGATCTGCAGGAATTCGGCTTTTAGCAGTGCCTCCAGCACACGCTCGCGCCATTCGGGGTGCTCCTTAAGCACCCGCACCAGATCCTCGACGGTACGGATTTCTATACTCATCGACGGAATTATACCATCTTGCTCATGGTTCTGGCAGGCCGAGCGCGGTGAGCCACTCGATGAGCTTACGGCGTCGCAGGGCATCGTCGCTTGGCAGTTGGAGGGGGCGCCCTCTTGCGTCCACAATAATGCCGACTACGCCTCCTTCGAGCTGGGCTTCTCGGTCGCGTCCTCTGCCTGCCCCCACATCGAAGCCGCGTGCGGGCTTCAGCACTGCGTCCATTGTCTCACCGACCCCCATCGGCAGTACGCGAATTTCGCCAACCCGGAATGTTTCACTCTTTCCGTTATATTCGATGGTCAGGCATGGCTCGCCCTCCCTGCCCTGTCCTACGGGGGCGATGCAGGAACCCAGCCGAATGAGGCAGTCGCGGTCGAAGACCTGCGCGGCGGCTTCTGGATGCACGGTCGACAGCACGCCCAGTTGGGGCATCATAAAGATCGAGTCGACTGCCAGCATCGTCACACCTTCGGGCTGATAGGCGTCCATCATCATCAGGGCGGACTGTGCACGGCGGGGCGCATGGCTCAGCACGCCGCCACTGCCCACGATCATATCGAGCCTCATCATATCGACCAGGGTGCGTCCGGTCTCCACCTGCTCCAGCGCCTCGCCGATGGTGCGCTGTTGCTGCACGCCTTTCAGCCCGCGCGCCAGCTGCTTGTGGTGGATGAATGCCAGTCGTAACGCCTCGCGCGCCACCGCCTGCTCCAACAGCAGGTCATGATAGGTCTGCGGGATCGTGGTCGGGCGAATCATTTTGTTGCATAGACGGTTGCGAATCTCGTAATCGTCCAGTTCGAAGGGGAGCCAGCGCCGAATGTTTGCCAGACCCGCCTCCAGCATCACATTACAGATGGAGTAGCTCATGCCCAGATTCGCGCTGACCGTGCGGGTGTAGTTGCCGTCGAACACCGAGAACACATCGGTCGTCGCGCCGCCAATATCGACACCCAGGATGTTGATGCCGCGCTGCTCGGCGATGGTGACCATGATTTTGCCGACGGCGTTTGGCGTGGACATAATGTCGGCGGAGGTCCAGCTCATCAGCTTGGAATAGCCGGGCGCCTGTTGCATCACATGTTCCAGAAAGAGTTCGTGGATGGCTTCGCGGGCGGGTCCGAGATTCTCACGGTCGAGGGTGGGGCGCAGGTTATCCACGATGCGCAGGTCGAACCGCTCGTTCAGGAGGCGTTGAATCTCCTCGCGGGCGTCCTTGTTGCCTGCGAAGATAACGGGTAGCTTCATCGTGCCGAAGCGGGGGCGCGGGTCCGCCGCAATAAGCAGCTCTGCCAGTTCCACCAGGTGCGTTACGGTGCCTCCATCGGTACCGCCTGAGAGGAGCACGATATCGGGGCGCAGCTCGCGCAGGCGCTGGATTTTTTGATAATCTTTGCGCCCGTCGTCGATGGCGATGACATCCATGATAATTGCGCCTGCGCCCAGCGCGGCGCGCTGCGCGCTCTCGGCAGACATTTGACGCACCACCCCCATCACCATCATCTGCAGTCCACCGCCTGCACTGGAGGTGGACAGATAGAGGTCAACGCCTTCCTTTTCGTTGCGTTGCGGGGTCAGAATCTTGCCGTCCTCGATGAGTTTGCGCCCAGTGAGGTCCTCTACCTCGCGTGTGGCGTTGAGCACGCCGATGGTCACATCGTCGAAAGGCGCCTCGACGGTGGTGGGCGCTTCACCGCGCGTGATGAGCCGATATTCCGCGCTTTGCTTTTCGATCAAAATCGCTTTGGTGGTCGTACTGCCGCAGTCCGTCGCCAGAATCGAACGCACCTCTGTCATTGCTTCTCTCCCGATGTCTCTATTGTACCCTGTTCGGGCAAATGTTGCCCCCTCATCCCAACCCTCTCTCCCGCGGGGAGAGGGAGTTTAGTCGGTGAGGGTTTGGAGCGCGTTGAGTAGGCTGGGCTGGTCGGGGAAGAAGGAGGCACCTGCCGCTTGCAGCGCGTTCCAGAGGCGGGTCGCCTCGCCGTCGGTGAAGTCGCGCTCCTCGATCGGGCGGGTGGCGAGGGCATAGACGGGGATACCTGCCTGCTGTGCCTCTAAGGCGAGCTGTAAATTGCGCAGGTTGCCCCATCCGAACGGCACATCGGTCAGCACCACCACCCGCGAATCGAGCATCAGCTGGCGCGCCCGCTGATACGCGCTTTCCGAGATGGGGGAGAAGGGCTGCTCGCTCACCCTCTCTATGTTCAGTGCACGCGCTGCTTCCTCGTCGGTATCCAGCAGATTGATAATGCCTACGCGCAGCCGCCAGCCCTGCTCCAGAAGCGGGTAGTAGAGTGCCGCTCCGGAGCCGCCGCCTGCAATCAGAAAGAGCGTGGGCGCGTTCGGGTCATGGGGTGGGCGCCGCTCTGGTTCCAGGACGAACACGATCGGGCGACCCGTCAGCGGATGGGGGCGCACCAGAGCAGGGAGGTGGTAGACCGCCTCCAGATGGTCAGGCGTGAGCACTTCCGCGGGAGTGCCCTGAGTGAGGATGCGCCCCGCGCTCAGCAGGATCAACCGGTCGGCATACTCCGATGCCAGGTTCAAGTCGTGTAGCACCATCAGCATTGCCATCTGCCGTGCGTCGCACCACTGGCGCAGGCGGGCAAGCAGATGCACCTGATGGCGCAGGTCCAGATGGGCGGTTGGCTCGTCCAGCAGCAGGTAGGATGCCGATTGTGCCAGCACACGCGCGAGGTTCACCCGCTGCCGCTCGCCGAGGGAGAGCTGACTGATGAGCCGCTCACGCAATGCCCATAGGTTCAGCGCTTCCATCGCTTCGCGTGCCGCCTGCCGATCTGCCTCTGTGATGCCCCAGAAGCCCCGCTGATGGGGGTAGCGTCCCATCAGCACCAGTTCCTCCACACGGAAGCCCATTTCGGGCAGGTTAATCGATGGGGCGTAGGCGACCAGACGGGCGAACTCGGCAGCAGTGAAACTCTCGTAGGGGCGCCCATTTAGCGTCAGTGAGCCTGTGAAGGGGGGCAGCACACGCGCCAGCACGCGCAGGGCAGTTGTTTTGCCGCTGCCGTTGGGGCCGATGAGGGCGACCACCTCGCCGGGCGCGAGCTGCAGCGAGAAGTCGTGCAGGGCGACGCGCCCATTATAGCCTGCGCTTAGCTTCGCCCCGTTCAGCATCGCTTTTCATCCGCACCAGCGCGAGGCGCCACGGGGCGGTCAACCGCAGCCAGAGCAGATCGCGCACCATCCGCAGCCCATCGCGCAGCAGCTTGACCTTTGAACCGGGCTGATGCATCCAGCGGATAGGCACTTCGGCAATGCGGTAGCCCAGCTGACGCGCATAGTAGAGCGCTTCAAAGTCAAAGCTGAAGCCGTTCAAGCGGCAAAGCGAGAAGATGGCATGCGCCGCCTCGCCCGTAAAGAGCTTGAAGCCGCACTGTGTGTCATGAATGCCTGGCACTGCCAGCAGCTGAACCAGTTTGTTGAAGGCACGCCCTGCCCACTCGCGATAGAATGGCTGGCGCACAATCAGCTGCGATTCGCGTAGTGGGCGCGAGCCAATCGCTATTTCATAACCCTGTTCCAGCGCAGGGAGCAGCTTTTCGTACTCTTCGATGGGAGTGGCGAGGTCGGCATCACTGAAGAGCACCTGTTCGCCTTGCGCCCGCAGAATGCCATAGCGTACGGCGTGCCCTTTGCCCCGATTGGGCTGATAGGCAAGCAGCTTCACCTGCGGGTGCTCGCGAGCGAACTGTTGCACGAGCGTTTCGGTACGGTCGGTGCTGCCGTCGCTGACCACCAGCACTTCGTAGGGTTCACCCCGCGCGTCGAAGTAATCCACCACGCGCTGCAGGGTGTGGGCGATACGCGCCTCCTCGTTATAGGCGGGGATCACGATAGACAGGTGCGGGCGGTCAATCGCCACCGAACACCTCCTGCAGCGCTTGCTGGAACGCTTGCACCGCTTGCTGGTCGAAGAGGCAGAAGCGCACCTGCTGCAGCCCGCTGCCGCCATTTAGATGCGCCTTGAGCGTTTCCATCAGGATGCGTGCGCCCTCGTGCAATGGGAAGCCAGCGATGCCCATGCCGACGGCTGGCAGTGCGATTGAACGCACTCCATGCGTTTCGGCGAGGCGAAGTGCGTGGGCTACACTGCTGCGGATGCTTTCCGCCGTCGCTTTGCCGCCTAAGGACATGCTGGCGGCATGGATGACATACTTTGCGGGCAGGTTGCCAGCGCTGGTGATTGCCGCTTCCCCGACGCGGATGGGTCCGTGGCGGTTGCACTCCTCCTGGATGGTGGGACCGCCCTTGCGCGCGATAGCCCCCGCCACACCCCCGCCCAGAATCAGTTCGCTGTTGGCGGCGTTCACAATGGCATCTATTGGCTGCTCGGTGATGTCCGCCTGTAGCACCTCGATTTGCACACCCTTGTAAGTAATCTGGGTTGCTCCCTCGGTTGATCGGGACATGGCTAGTTTAATTCTACCCCCACAATTGCAGAATCGTGGCGAGGGGCGCGTCGGTGCGGATGGCGTTGCCCGCATGGTGCACGGTGGAGGCGCGATAGCCCCGTTCACGCAGAAACTTGATTGCTTCGCGCGTGGGCGGCACCGAACGGTCTAACTTGTCTGCCAATCCAGAGAGGTTGTAGACGATAGGCAGCTCATCCAGCTCGCGATTGAGTTTTGTGATGAATCGGCGTGCCTCTGCAAAATAGGGCTCGTGGGCGGCGCGGAACATTGCACCGAGGAACGCATGGTCGTGCAGCGGTCCCAGCCAGAGCGGTCCGATCCAGCGCACCGTTTGCGCTGGGTTGTACTCCTGCACCAAGGGTGCAGGGATGCCCGCGTGGGTGGCGCGATATTCGCCATCGGGTAGCTGCGCAATAAAGCCCAGGTGCTCCGCGTTGAAGCCGCGCGTACCCTTGAACACCCGCATCAGCACGCGCCAGCAGTAGCCATCGAACAAGCTGAACAGGGGAATGCCGTGCATGTTCGCTTGCACCAGTCGCCGCTGCAGGAAACCAACGAGAATACGCAGTCCGAACTCGTGACACTCGCGTCCTAATGCTGATACGGCATCATACGACTTGAGCGCCTCCCCGCGTTGTGCTCCACATAGCACGGGCGCATCGGTCGCCGTGACATAGAGCAGTCCCTCCCAGCGAATGACCCCTGTTGTCCAGGGCACGAACGGTGCCGGCGAGCCGAACGGGTCTAAGTCCACCCAGTCGAACCGTCTGTCCTCCAGGTAGAGGCGGGCGAGCAGTCGTTGTGCCAGCTCATTTTGCAGCTCCACGCGCGGCTCCTCCGCGAGGGTTTGCTGCAGGTAGGCAAAGGCGTCATAGTTGGCATCGTTGGCTAAGATATGCGCGACGGGCGCTTCCGTCAGGTAGCGGCGCGTGCGCAAGCCCAGCCCTGCCATCAGCTCCAGCACCTCCAGCGGCCGTTCGAGCCGTTCCGCCTCGACGCGCATTGCCAGCACGCCCAGATCGCGCCCCAGGCGCGCGCGCGGATTGTAGAACACGCGCTCGCTCACAGGCAGCAGGAACTCCACCGCCCCTTCCCGATAAACTTCCGTCGCCATCGCAAAGATATATTGTAGCACGGCGAGTATAATTGGTTGTGAGTGATGGGCTGGCTGATCAAGTTGTGGGAGCGCTGGTCGGATACGGTGCTCACAGGCGGGCTGAAGATCGCGCTTGTGCTTGTGATCGTGTTGGTCGTACGCTGGCTGGGGGTGCGTGCGATTTATGCGGCGCTGAACACTTTGCGACGACGCCTTGTATCCGAACGTCGCGCCGCCCAGATTCAGACCCTTGCCACGCTGTTGGTGAGCATCTTGAACTACACCCTGCTGTTTGTGGGTCTGCTCACTATTCTTGGCGTGTTCGGAGTGAATCTGGGGCCTGTGCTGGCGACGGCAGGCATTACGGGCTTGGCGATTAGCTTCGGGGCACAAAGGCTCGTGCGCGATCTCATCAACGGCTTCTTTATCCTGCTGGAAGACCAGTTCGCGGTGGGCGAGTATGTCACAGTGGATGGCATTAGCGGCACGGTGGAGACGATGGGGATGCGTATCACGCGCCTGCGCGATGATGAGGGGCGACTGGTCACGATTGCGAATGGCGACATTAATCGCGTGATTAACCACAGTCGTGGGGAAGAACGGATCACCCTGGAGGTGGGCATCGCCAGCACGATGGAGCTGCCCGCCGCGCGCGAGTGGCTTCGGCAGGCGGTGGAAACCTTTAAGCACTCGGCATTGCGCTCCCCACTGACCGTTCAGGGACCCGCTTCGCTTGAACGCGCACGCTATCTGTTCCGCGTTGAGGGGCGTGCTGCGAATCGACAGGGTCCTGCGGTGCAGGACGCGCTGCGCGAGCACTTGTTGCTTGCTGCCCAAAAGGATGGCATTCCCTTCGCATGACGGGGTACAATCGTGAACGATGAAAACGCGCGTTAACTTTCTAAGGGAGTTGCTCATTCAGGCTTACGAGGGCAGTCGCTGGCACAGCTTCCGGTCTGCCGTCCGTGACATGACGCCCGAAGAGGCGCTCTGGACGCCACCCACAGGGTATAAAGGCTTCCGCTGGGCGGATGGCTCCATCCTGAAAATCATTTTTCATCTCGGTGCGGACAAGATGGTGCAGATCGCGACCGCCTTCGGTGAGGGCGCGCTCGATTGGACGGCGATGGAACATCGCTTCAAGGCGATGGGAGGCGACTTGAGTGCTGCGCTGCACATTGCTCAGGAAGGGCATGAGACGGTGCTGGATGCGCTTGCGCCGCTCAGTGACGATGATCTGTCCATCGAACGCCCCTACTGGGGCGGAGGGCGTATGCCCACAGGCGATCTCTTCTTGATGTTGGCGGAACACGATTTTTATCATGCAGGACAAATCCGTTATATTCGTGGGCTTTATGCGGCTGAGCGGGAGGCAAGTCGATGAAAAAGACGATACGCGATATTGAGGTGCAGGGCAAGCGGGTGCTGGTGCGCGTCGATTTCAATGTGCCTATTCAGAACGGGCAGATTACCGATGATCGGCGCATTCGTGAATCGCTGCCGACGATTCAATATCTACTGGATCGTGGTGCCAGCGTGATCCTGATGTCTCATTTAGGGCGTCCGAAAGGCAAGCGCGACCCGCAATATTCGCTGCGTCCTGTGGCGGAACGGTTGAGCGTGCTGCTCCGGCGTCCCGTACGCTTCCTTGAGGATTGCGTTGGGGAGGCGGTAGAGCAGGCGGTGCAGGCGCTGAAGCCGGGCGAGGTGGTCTTGCTGGAAAACCTGCGCTTTCATCCGGAGGAAGAGGCGAATGACCCTGCTTTCGCTCAGGCACTGGCGCGACTGGGTGAGATTTATGTGAACGACGCTTTCGGCTCCGCCCACCGCGCCCATGCCTCCACGGAAGGTGTCGCCCATTACCTGCCTGCCGTTGCCGGCTTGCTTATGGAAAAAGAGTTGCGCTTTCTGGGCAGTGTGTTAACCAATCCTGAACGCCCCTTCGTCGCGATTCTGGGTGGTGCGAAGGTGCAGGATAAGATCGGCGTGATTGGCAACCTGTTGCCGAAGGTGGACCGGCTACTGATAGGGGGCGGGATGGCGTTCACTTTCTTGAAGGCGCAGGGCTATGAAATCGGTCGCTCCTTGCTGGACAGCGAGCACATCGATTTTGCCCGTCGGGTGCTGCAGGATGCGGGCATGAAAATCATGTTGCCTGTGGATGTGGTGGTCGCACCGGAGCCACGCGCCGATGCCCCGACACAGGTTGTACCTGTCGACCAGATTCCCCCGGATCAGATGGGGCTGGATATTGGTCCACAAACGGTGGCGCGTTTTGGCGAGGTAATTCGGGCGGCACGCACCGTTGTATGGAACGGCCCGCTAGGGATGTTTGAGCTTGCACCCTTTGCCGAGGGCACGCGGGGCGTGCTGCAAGCGGTTGCCGAATCGGGTGCAGTTTCAGTGCTGGGTGGAGGCGACACGGCCGCTGCGGCGGAGCAGTTCGGCTTTGCCGACCGAATCACGCATATTTCTACGGGTGGTGGCGCGTCGCTGGAGTTTCTTGAGGGGCGCGAGCTGCCCGGCGTTGCGGTGCTGATGGAGGCCTAAATGTCGCATGTGTTGCTGGTCTACAATGCGGGGAAAGCGGATGCGGTGCGCCATGCCCAGCAGGCGGCTCGCTCTTTGCGTGCTCGTGGACATGAGGTGGTGCTTGCCGATCAACACACCGCTGCTCTCTGGGAGCAGTTGCCTGAGCCGCAGATTGAGCTGGTGGTGACTCTTGGGGGCGACGGTACGCTGCTGACGGGGGCGCACCTTGCTGCCCCTGCTGGTGTACCCGTGCTGGGCGTCCATTTAGGGCGATTTGGTTTCATCGCTCAGGTGGAACCCGAAGCGCTGGAAGAGGCGCTTGCACGATGGCAGCAAGGTGACTATGTGTTGCAGGAGCGATTGATGGTGCAGGCGCGTGTGGTGGGTGAGACGCGGCTTGCGTGGGCGCTGAACGAGGTTGCGCTGCTGCGCCATCCAACTTCCCCGATGCTCGATTTCAGCATCCATATAAACGGGCTGCCGCTTACCACTTATCCCGCCGATGGCTCGCTGGTGGCGACGCCGACTGGCTCTACTGCGTATGCGCTTTCGGCAGGCGCACCTGTGGTGCATCCCGAAACGGAGGCGCTCATTCTGACCCCTATCTCACCCCATACGCTTGGGGCGCGTCCACTTGTGCTGCCGCCCACCGCGCGCATTGACATCCGCATCGGCTGCGAGGCGACTGGCGATCCGGAGGTGCAGGTGCTGATGACCGCTGATGGTCGCCGTCACCAGTGGCTCACTGTGGGACAGACCGTTGCCATTTCCGCCGCGCCCTTCCGTGCCCGACTGCTTGTGTTCAACGAGGGGGAGTTCTTTGAGAAGTTGCGCGACCGCTTGCTGTGGGGCGTACGGGTGAATGAGTAGCTCGGATACGCGCCACCTCTTGTGTTAGCACCGCCACCACATAGTCCAGTTCCTCTTGCGTGGTGTGGCGTCCGAGGGTGAAGCGGATCCCCTGCTGGGCTGCGTGCTCATTCCAGCCGAGCGCGAGCAGCACATGGGAGGGTTCCAGCGAGCCTGCGCTGCATGCCGCGCCGCTGCTTGCCGCGATGCCGTTCCGATCCAGCGCAATCAGCAGGCTATCGGCGGGCACGCCCATGAAGCGAAAGTGGGCGTTGCCGGGCAACCGCTGTTGGGGATGCCCTGTCAAAATCGTGTCGGGAATGTGCTCCAGCACCTGCGCGATGAATCGGTCGCGCATGGCGGTAAGCCTTTGTGCATCTTGCTCGCGGCGTGCTTCGGCGATTGCTACCGCCTTGGCAAACCCGACGATGCCTGCCACATTTTCGGTGCCCGCACGTCGCTCGCGTTCCTGACCTCCGCCCACCATCAGAGGCTGCAGGGGCGTGCCTGCCCGAATGTAGAGCGCGCCGACGCCCTTGGGCCCGTAGAGTTTGTGTGCCGATACACTGAGCAGATCACACCCGATTTGCTCCACCTGCACGGGGAGTAGCCCGAAGGTTTGCACGGCGTCCACATGGAAAAGCACCCCAAGTTCGCGGCAGAGAGCGCTGATGGCTTCCACCGGCTGCAGGGTGCCGATCTCATTATTGGCGTGCATGACGGAGACCAGCCATGTATCGGGTCGGAGGCGGCGGCGCACCTCGTCGGGGTCTACCTGACCGTAGCCGTCCACGGGGAGCTGTTCCACCTGATACCCGAAGGGCTGAAGCCATTCCGCCGCGTTCAACACGGCATGATGTTCCACGGCGGAGACCAGCAGATGGCGTCGGTGGGCAGGCGCCTTGAGCGATGTGCCGATGAGGGCGAGGTTGCACGCTTCGGTGCCTGAAGAGGTGAAGCAAATTTCTGCCGGATCACAACCGAGCGCCCGAGCGACGGTCTCTCGCGCCTCATCGATCGCGAGCCGTGCTTGTCGTCCCCACTGGTGCAGGCTGGACGGATTGCCGAACACTTCTTTGAGGAACGGCTCCATCGCCCGCCTCACCTCTGGGTCTAAGGGCGTGGTCGCAGCGTGGTCCAGGTAGACGCGGCGCATCGACCTGATTTTACCTGTCTCGGCGCCGAAACGGGCAGAACTTTGCCTGCTTTCTCCCGCCTAAAGAACTTAGGAATGTTCAGCGAAGACGCTGCCCTTTGCGCAGGCTCCAGTGAAGGAGGGATGAGCAACATCAGGTATAATTGTGTAAGGTAGGGTACAGAACCATGCGCAGGCGTGGCTTCACCTTGATCGAATTGCTGGTGGTGGTCGCTATCATTGCTATTCTGGCGGCGATTCTGTTCCCCGTGTTTGCACGGGTGCGTGAAAAAGCGCGTCAGAGCGCGTGTATCTCGAATCTCAACCAGATTGCCAAAGCCTTCCTGATGTATGCCAACGACTACAACCAGGTGATGCCCGTTGTGGCGTGGGCGTTCCGACCCGTTTCCCCGGAGGCGCCGCTGTGGACCGCAATGATTGCACCTTATGTAAAGGACACGGGCGTCTATCGCTGCCCCTCCGCAGCCCGTGCCGCCTATGGTGCTATCTGGCAGGAGCGGCTGAACCTGGCTTATGGCTTGAACTGGTTCTGGGGCTTCCCCTATCAATCCTCGATGGACTATATCGTCTCGCTGAGCAAAGTCACGCGCCCATCGGCAGCGATTCTGGTGCTGGACAGCGTGCAGGACCTTACTGCGCCCGAACCGCTGGGTGGCTATATGGTGATGCCCTTCGGTTTCGAAAACCGCACCCGCGTGCTGCCGATGGACAAAACGGGAGGCTACTCCACCCGGCATACGGACGGCACAATCGTTTCCTTTGCCGATGGGCACGCGAAATGGTTTCGGGGGGACACGCTTTACGCGCGCCAGTCCAACGGCACACCTATCCTGCAGACAACTGACGAGACCCTGTTCGATTGCAACCCGCCTAAACTCAAATGGGCGGTGCATTTGGGTGAGCGCACTTCGTGCCCTTGAGGAGGTGCTGGATGAGTCAAAAAGGTTTTACTTTGATCGAGCTGCTGGTGGTGATCGCCATTATTGCGTTGCTGGCGGCGATCCTGTTCCCTGTGTTTGCACAGGCACGGAAGAAGGCGGAACAGACCGCTTGCCTCACCCATCAACGCCAGATAGGACAAGCGGTCATGATGTACTTGACCGATTACGATCAAGTTTACCCTCCCGCCGCGGAGGGTACTGGGCTGGTGCCGAACTGGGCGGAACGAATCTTTCCCTATGTGAAAAGTTTGGAGATGTATCGTTGTCCCACCCAGGGCATTGCCTATGATGTGTTGCGACGCTGGTACAACCTTGGGCGCACGCAGGCGGATCAAATCTATCGGGTTTACGGGGTGCGCAACTTCTCCGCGAACGCCTATGTGATTGCCTGGATCAATCCGCCTTATCCGCGTGCTGGTCCTGGCGTGGTGCGCCGTGAAGCTGAGATCGACGAGCCTGCCCGCACGATCATTTTTAACGAGTGCGTGGGCGTGGGCACGGTGCTTCACCGTGCACCGGACGGAACCCCGGTGCCCAACAATATGCAATGGTGGTGGGCAATCTCCGACGAGTGTTGGGTTTGCGCGGAAGCCGATCGTGACCAGGACCTCGACGCAAACTTCTGGGCGAGCCTGATCGCGCACAATAATGGCAGCAACTACACCTTAGCCGACGGACATGCGAAATGGTTTCGTCCCGATCAGACCTACATGCCGCGCCGATGTGAAGGCACCACGCCTATCGGCAATATGTGGCAGTGGGGTGAAACGACGCTGGGGCGGTGCGGCACCGATTGCCCGCTCCCCATGCGTCAGGCCGTGGCGAACTTCTGCCGTTAAGAGAAATCTTGGTATCAAGGTTGGGTTTCTATCTGGCGTGAAAAGAGCGATTTCCCGCCCGAAATCGAGCGGGAAGAGAGACCAACGAGGAGGTGTAGCGATGAGACACTTCACGGCAGCGGTGTGGCTTATGCTGATGAGCGGTGCAGGCTGGGCACAGGTCCTGCACACTTCGCCGCACGGTGAGGGACTGCGTGGACTCGCTCCTGCCACGCGTGCAGCCACCCCCCAAATTCGGTGGCAGAAGCAACTTCCCCGCGGTATTGCGCACGGAAGCATTACCTTCAGCCATGGTGGGCAGTACATGTACTTCAAGACCTGGGGACCAAATCACCAGGGACAGGTCTGGAAACTCGACGCGGCGACAGGTACAACCATCTGGGTGAGCGATCCGACTGTGGTTGGGTTCGGCAACTTCTCTTACAGCGGCGTGACCGTCGATGAGCAGGCAGGGCGCGTTTATACCACCGGTCGCTCCTCCTCTCAGCCGGCGGGTCAATCGATTATCGCAGCGTTGGACATCAACACAGGTGCGCCTGTCTGGATCAAGCGTGCCAGCGATCTGGGGTTGACAGGGAGCGACTTCGGACGCGGAATTGTGTTGCTCAGCCCGGATCGCACGCGTCTCTATGTGCGCGACAATTCTGACCCGGCAAAGATTGTGGCGCTTAATGCGTCGGATGGTAGTCTCATCTGGGTCTATAACTCGCCCTTCCCTTCGGGCGTGCCGTTCCAGACGCTGGGACCCGTATGGACCGACCCCCTCTCCGGGCGGACGCGCATTGCCTTTGTGAACAACTCGACCACTGGCTCCGCCGTCGTGATCGAGGATACTGGTGCTTCGGCGCAGCTGGTATGGTCGCGCGATCTCGCGCTCGGGTTGAACTATCACTGGTGGGGCAACGTGGTCGCCAGCCTTGACTGGCAGACTCTGTACATCACTTCATTTTCCGATGCGGGCAATCCGGTGCTGACTGCATTACGGGCGTCCGACGGGCAAATCCTGTGGCAAATCTTTTCCGATGTGTTCAACGGGATGAACCAGTATCAGAATCCTGCGATCGGGGGTGACGGCACGATCTATAGCGGTGGTCGTGTGGTTGTGCCGCCGCCGATTATGGTGGGTCCCGCAGCAACGGGCGCGCCGGGTGACTTCTGGAACTCGGTGGTGGGCAGCAACGACTTGCCGCGCCCCTGGACGCTGCAGAACTTGCGCGCCCACGACGACTCAGCAACCCCCATTGACATTGCTGTGATCGACTTCGCGGAGGCGTCCACCTATCCACCCAGCGACGGCGATGACCTGATGCGTGACTACCACTATCTGGGTGCGCACGGCTACAACGGACCCGCCGAGATTCGGCTGACTGAAGTGCCTGCGGGCACCTACGATCTCTATCTCTACTCTTTCACCCCCATCGCGAACGACCAGAATGCGGTGTTCACCGTGGGCGGTGTGACGCAGACGGTGACACCTGGTCCCGTGGGACCCTTCACGGGCTATCGTGAGGGTGAGAACTATGTGGTCTATCGCGGCATCTCACCCGACGCCAGCGGCACTATCTCCATCACGGTTGAGATCGATTTTCTGAACACCTATGCCGTGGTGAATGGGCTGCAGCTGGTGGGGCTGACCGGTTCGCTGGCAGGCAAGCGGGTGAATGTAGACCTGAACCAGCATGGTGTGATTGGTGGTGGTATTACCGCGATTCGCCCCGATGGCACCATCCGCTGGCAGTTCAAGCCTGCCGGGAGTGGCGAGTTCAGTGGCTGGCCTGTGGTGACTTGTGGGCGGATCTTCTACGCTGCCGATCAGGTCGACTTTGCCACCACCTACCTCTACGCCGTGCGTGATAACGGTCCCAACGCGACTATGCTATGGCGGTTCCAGCTGCCGTATAACTACTTCGGGAATGTTTCCCCTGCAGTGGGTGCGGACGGCACGCTTTATGTTGCCGCGGTGCGCGATAATGAGGATTCGCAGACGCTCTACGCTTTTGCGCCAGCGCCTGCGGGCGACATTAACGCCGACGGCTGCATCGACGATGCCGACCTGCTGGCGGTGCTGTTCGTGTTCGGTCAGACGGGCTGTATACCGGAGGATGTGAACGCCGACGGCGCGGTGGATGACGCTGACCTGCTTGCGGTGTTGTTCAACTTCGGCACAGGCTGCTAAAGCCGTTTCGAAGGGACAGCACCTCGTTGGGTTCGGATAGGGGGCTACCGCTCCCCTATCCCCATCCGAATCAGGAGGATCATTATGGGCACAATACACAAACGATGGGCATTGGCGATGTCTCTGGCGCTCTTTGGCATAGGAGATGCGCAGGAGCCTCCTGTCAATATGCATATGCGGGCGCGCTGGCAGTCGTCCGTGTTATGCGCCGATGTGTGGGGCGATGGACATTTCCTGTTTGGGGCACACTATCAGCGCTGGGGCGGACCAGCGCAAGTGACGATTCTCGATATCCAGAATCCCGACGCGCCCACATTGGCAACCATTTATTATATTCCACCCCCGGGCGACTAGTCCGGTCCGGAGGATGTGCAGGCAAGCAACGGGTTGTTGTTCACGGGCAACGAGACCGTTGTCAGTGGTTCCGATGGTGCCTTTGTGGCGGATGTGCGCGATCCCTATCATCCGCGCTATCTGGGCAATATTAATGTGCCCAATTTCCGTCGGGTGCATACGCTCTCTTACGACCCCGATTCGCGTTTTCTGTATTTGGCGAACAGTCGCCGTCCGGAGTTTGCCGTGATTGACCTGCGCTGGCTCACGCCTGACGCCACCCCGTTTGGCACCATCACCACCCCTACTTGGCATGTGCAGAATGTTGGTTCCAGCTTCGTGCATGAGGTTTATGCACGCAATGGACGCCTGTACGCTTCGGCGTGGGATAGTGGCGTATGGGTCTATGATGTGAGCAATGTGGCGAGTGAGCCGCCTCGTCTGCTGGGTTCCGCGCCCGGCAGTTCCACCCACTCGGCTGTACCATCCGCAGATGGGCGCTTCATTGTCACCGCAGAGGAGTTCACTGGGGGCGGTATCAAGCTCTATGAGGCGATCCCAAACGGCAGCGGCGGGCTGAACATTGTGCTGCGCGACAGCTTCACACTGCCCACCTCTCGCGCCACCTGTGCGCATCAGCCCTTTATTAAGGGCAATCGGGTCTATGTCTCTTGGTACGAGGCGGGCGTGCAGGTGTTTGAGATTAACCCCGACACCAAGCAACTGGAGTGGGTCGCCAGCTTCGACACCTCACCCAACACGGGTGCCACGGGCTATAATGGCTGTTGGTCGGTCTATCCTTATCTGGGAGATGACCGGATTCTGGCAGGCGATATTCAGACCGGGTTCTGGGTGCTGGCGTTGGAGGTGCCCACTCTGGAGGGCACCGTGCAACTCGCTGGCTTGCCACAGATACCGCAAGGGTTCACCCTGACCGTTGAGTTCCGTCGCCCTTCTGATGGGCAACTTGTCGCGACCTACACGGTTGCACCAGAAGCCGACGGGCACTATCGTCTGCCTGAGGTGCGTCGCGGCAGCTACAATCTCGTGATCCATGCGCCGGGCATGCTCTGTTCTCATGCGGGTAATCTCGGTTTCGCCTATGGGCAGACCACTCGTCTTGATTTTGTGCTGCGTGCAGGGGATGTGAACGGCGACGGACGCATCGACGATGGTGACCTGTGGCAAGTGCTGTTTGCCTTTGGTCAGAACGGCTCCGACATGCCCGAGGATGTGAACCGCAACGGGGTCGTGGATGACGCTGACCTGCTTGCGGTGTTGTTCAACTTCGGCAGCAGCTGTTAGCGAAAAGGGGTAGCCTGCCGATGTCGGGGTGTGCTTGCGTCCCACCATTAGGGGCAGCGGACGATTCCGATCTGCCCTCGTGAGCGTCTAAAATATTAGTCAGAGTAATGGGACGGAAGTGTTGCGGGACGCAGCGATCACGGGGCATCGGGCGAGCAGGGTTAATACTTCTGCTGGCGTTGTTCGTTGTTGGCGGCTGGACGCAGCCCGCGCTGCCTTTGATTCAGCTGCCGAAGGAGGTTGCTGACTATTTCGGTTGGAAAACGCCGCCTTCTGCACGGATGGAGCGAGGTGAGCAGGGGCGTGCGCGCCGTGCCGAGCGGCGCGACACGCTGGATGCGCTGCGCAATGCCCTGCGCTCGTGGGACGCTTTTGAACAGGAGCTTCGCACGCGCGTGACCATCAGCGGACGCAAGACGATGGGGTTCCATCTGAACCAGGTGGAGGGGGATTTCGCCTCGTTCCGCGATCAGAACTACTATGGACAGGGGGGTCAGCGCACCACGGACTACACCGACCTGAGCGTCCGCGTGGATAAACTGTTCGGGTTGATCAGCTTCGACTGGCACTGGAGCAACAGTCGGTTTCGCAATCCGTATGACACGCGTATTACCTGGACCTACGAATCGCCCAACTTCACGATGGAGTGGGGCGACATCAATGCCATTTTGGGCGGGCAGAACCAGCTGGTGGCGTTCAATCGTACTCTGAAGGGCGCTATCGCCACGGCGAAGTTCGGGCGCAGCTCGTTCCGCTACATCACCTCGGAGACCAAAGCCGCCGCCCGTACTATTTCCATCCAGGGCAACGACAGCCCCGGCCCTTACTACCTGCAGGGCAGTCAGATTGTGGACGGCAGCGAGCGGGTGCAGGTAGATGGTGTGGAGAAGCGGCGGGGCGAGGATTACACGATCGACTACTACGCGGGTATCTTACAGTTCCGCGAGGGGATGATTATTCCGCGCACCTCCACGATTGTGGTGACCTACGAGACCTATGCTTACAACTCGCGTCCCAGTCGGCTGGATGGCTGGCGTTTCGAGACGCAGCTGGGCGGAGGCATCAATTTGGGCCTCAGCATGCTAAGCCAGAAGGCTCGGGGTGGGTTGGGGCTGCGCCCGCGCACGGAGCAGTTTTACGGGCGTGGTGCGCCGAGCGTGCCCTATGATCTCGATTTTCCGCCCTTGCGCGATAGCGCCCATCCGGTGGTGCTGGTTGCGGGCGTACCGCAAAAAGAGGGAGATGATTACTACTTCGACCCTGTCTTGCCCTATCGCTTCTACTTCACGCGCTTTATCCCACAGAACTTGATTGTGCAGGTGACCTACACTCCGCTACCCGATCCCGGCTCCACCATCGGGGGCGACCGTGAGGTAGCGGGCATTGATCTGAGCTTGCCCCTTGGTCGGATAGGCAGTTTCGCGTGGAATGTGGCACGCAGTCGGGCCCAAACGCTGGGCACAACGCTCGAAGGCATCGCTCATATTGGGGATGCCCGCCTCGATTTCGGGCGTGCCAAACTCAATCTCAGTTACTATCGCATTCCTGCCGAGTTCATCGGGATTGAATCGGTTGGTTTCCGTCGCAATGAAACGGGGCATCGCAGTAGCCTGTCGTATCAGCTGGGGAGTGCGACGCAGTTTCAGGTGAACTGGAGCCAGTCGCGGGTGGCTTCACTCAGTTCGCTTGGCGGCGGCTTCCGTGCGAGCTTTACTGACACCGATGTTCGAACCTACATCCTGTCGCATTCTCCTGTTAGTGGCGTCTCGATCAATCTCACTCGCACGCAGAATCGTGCGACGGCGCCGGGCAGTCACAATGAGCAGACGATGGACACCCTCAGCATCGGGCGCGTGTGGAAGAAGGTGAACCTGACGCTGGGCTATGACCGCACGGAGGCGCGTTCACGCTTTGCAGGGGCGGGGGGATCGCCGACCGAGCAGACCTATCGCATTCAGAGCCTGCGGGCGCGTGTGGATTGGACAGTGAACGCGCGTCTGACGGTCCAGGGCACGGCGGCGACCAGCGACATTCGTCAGACAAGCACCGCCTCACGGGCGCGTGATTTCAGCCTCAGTGCGTCGTGGCGTCCCACGGACCGCTTGGAGATTAACTACCGTTGGAGCGATGTCGATTCGGGCACGCTGGGCAGGGACTTTTTCGGGCGCACGCGCCAGACGGGCGGCGGGTTCCAGCCGCCTTTTGGCAGCGGCTTTCAGAACCCGTGGGGTGTGGGCTATAACGGCAACGGCTTCTCCTCGGGCGCACCCTACTTTAGTGGCTATACTTACTTCGGCGTGCGTGGCAAGGGGCACGACCTGAGCATTCGATGGACGCCGTTTGAAACCGTTTCGGTCGATATGCAGGCAAGCGTGCAGCGGGCGGCGGGCGACTTTCAGACCAACAGTGAACAGCGTGCGCTGTCGGTTGGCATCAGCTATTTGCCCTTTGAGTGGCTCGCGTTGAACGCCACATGGTCTCGGCAGGATGTCCAGTTCCTCACGGCGTCGGGCAACTCGCGAAATGAGTACCTCGCGCTCTCGGCAGAGATTGGTCCGCTGCGTCGCTGGACATTTAACCTGAATTTTTATCAGATGACCACGCACAGCGTTTTGGGCGAGGGGTTTGGAGGCACGCCGGGGGCGTTCACTCAGCAGCCGATGGGGCTGGCGTTCCGCGCGAGCTACGCGATCGCACAAAATCAGAGCCTGTTCGCCGAGTGGCAGCGCACCGATTTGCGTGGCTATCTGGCGTCGCGCGACACCCTATTCAACTTCGGCTATGAGTATCACATCACGCGCAACCTCTCTTTTGTGCTGAGTTATCGCTTCCGCGAGCAACTGAACCTTGATCCGCAGTATCAGCAGTACAGTTACCGCGCCCGCTCGCTGGACGCCAACCTGAACTTTCAGTGGTGATTTTTCTCTGGCTCCTTTTGCCCCTCACCCCAACCCTCTCCCCAGAGGGGGAAAGGGAGTTTTTTAGATTTTTCAGGCTTTCAGGCTGGCTATTAGCTCCTGCTGGGCGAGGGTGCGCTGTTCACGCGTGTGCAGGTTGCGCAGGGTGACCGTGCCTTGCGTTAGTTCTTGCTCGCCCAGAAGGAGGGCGTAGCGTGCGCCGCTGCGGTCGGCAAGGCGCATCTGGGCTTTGGGGCTGCGTCCTTCCAGGTCCAGCTCGGTAGGGATCCCTGCGAGGCGCAGCTGCTGCGCCAGTTGCAGGGCGATGGGGCGTGCTTCGTCGCCGATCGCAATGATGAAGACGAGCGGCTTCGGTGGCTCGGGCCGCGGCGCGTTGTGTGCCTGCAGCATTAGCAGGGTGCGCTCGATGCCGATGCCGACGCCCAGTGCCGGCGTGGGTGGCCCGCCACACTCCTCCACCAATCCGTCATAGCGCCCACCCCCACACAGCGCGTTTTGTGCCCCCAGCCCCTGCGTTAGTACCTCAAAAGTGGTGCGGGTGTAATAATCGAAGCCGCGCACCAGCCGATGGTCACGCACATAGGGCAGGTCCAGCTGCTTGAGCAGGACAAGCAAGCCCTCAAAATGGGCGCGACACTCATCGCACAGGTAGGGGTCGATGGTAGGGGCATGCTCCATCACTGCCCGGCAGGTGGGCACTTTGCAGTCCAGCAGGCGCAGTGGGTTGCGCTCGACCCGTTCCTGGCAGGCGGGGCAGAGGCGTATGAGATGCTCGCGCCCGAACGCCTGGACCGCATCCCGATAAGCGGGGCGACATTTGGGGCAGCCGATGGTGTTCAAGTGGAGTTCGAGAGGTGCTTGCCCCACGCTCGCTGCGGTCGGCAGACCCAGTGTCTGGAAGAAGTGCAGCACCATCGCCAGCAGCTCCGCATCCGCCACGGGCGATGCCGCGCCCAGGATCTCCGCGCCCAGTTGATGTGCCTGACGATAACGCCCTTTTTGCGGACGCTCATAGCGAAAGATAGGAGTGATGTAGTAGAGTCGCGCCACGCCCCCAATCGCATGGAGATTGTGCTCCAGATAGGCGCGCACGACAGGCGCGGTGCCCTCCGGCTTGAGGGTCAGACTGCGTCCTGCCCGATCTTCAAAAGTGTACATCTCTTTGGAGACGATATCGGTCACCTCGCCGATGCTGCGGATGAACAGCTCCGTCTCTTCGAACATTGGCGTGCGAATCTCGCGGTAGCCGTAGAGGTGGCAAATCTCGCGCCACTTGCTCTCGACATATTGCCACAGATGGCTTGTCTCAGGCAGGATATCCTGGGTGCCGCGTGGAGCTGTGTATCGGGTTGCCATGGCGTTTTTGGGCGTGGGGGCGTCTATTTGCGCTGCACTTTCGGCTCGAACCGTTCACCCAGATAGGCTTGGATTTCGGGGTCGTTCAGCGCGGCGATGAGCGGGCCCAGCCCGTGTGCCGTGCGCATCTTGCCCTTGAACACCACGATAAAGGTCGGCGTGGAGTTCACCCCCAGTGCGGTGCCTTCCTTCAGGTCGCGATAGATTTTTTTGAAGTAGATGTCCTCGTTCTGCATCGCGAGGCGTACTTTCTGGCTATCCAGTCCCAGATTTTTTGCCAGCTGCTCGATCGTCGAGAGGGTCATCTGCTCTTGACTTTTGAATAGGGCGTGGTACATTTCCCAGAACTTGCCCTGTGCCCCCGCCTCCTCGGCGGCGGACGCGGCAATCCACGCCATCGGGTGGAGGTTCGTGAGCGGATAGTGCCGGAAGATGAATAGCACCTTGTCGGTATGTTTTGGCAGGAATTGCTCTTCCAGAATCTCAAAGGCTTGCTTGCAGGCGGGGCACTGGAAATCGGAGAACTCCACGATTACGAGCGCAGCGTTCGGGTTGCCCTTGCGCCAGCCTTGTCCGTCCTGATAGAGTAGTTTCAGCTTTTGACTATCCGCGTCTCGGAGGGTGGGGGTGGTGGCGCGGATCCACTGCCATGCGCCGAAAGCGAACCCCGCCACGATTAGCAGCAGGGTCATCATTGTTGCCTTGAGCAGCTCACGCCCCCAGCCCGCCGCTTCGGCCAGCGCGGCACGCAACCCGATCAGCGACAGCAACCACACAATCAGGTTTGAACCCGCCGCTGCTAAACACCACCAGCACGGGCTGCCCTTCGCGTACAGTTCCAGCTTCACGAGCTGCAAATAGGTCAGATACCCGAATGCCAGCATGCCCAGCGTGCTGAGCGCCGCCAATCCCCGCGCATAGAGCGACCACTGCTCCGGATACTGCAGGCGCGACAACGCCAGCAGCAACAGCAGTCCGAAGTAGAAAAAGCCATAGGCAGCGGTCGGAATCCCCAGAAAACGGGCATAGGGCGAGCGGGCGACCTCGTCACACCCCGTGCCTGTGCAAGGCAGGGCATAACCGGTAGAATGCGATGCCCACAGCAGTCCGGCAATCACCATGCCAAGCCCAGCAAACAGGATAATCAACCGATTGATGACTACGGCTCGCATAGATACTCTCATCCTCCGGCGAGAGTATACCATGTGCCAGGTGGGTAGGTATACTCTCTGCGGGGGAGGGTGCGGTTTACCGAAATGAACTTTGACTATGCTCCGAATCCATCTGGTACGGCATGGGCAAACAGCCTGGAATCATAGTGGGCGCATTCAGGGGCATTCGGATGTGCCGCTGGATGCGGTCGGGTTCGAGCAAGCCAGGCAAGTGGCCGAGTGGCTGGCACAGCGTGTGCGGGCGCCGCTTGCGGTCTACACCAGCGACCTGCAACGCGCTTGGCAGACCGCGGAGAGGATCGCGACCTGTTTACAAGCGCCTCTGCACCCGACACCTGCACTGCGCGAACGCCACTGGGGCGCGTGGGAGGGTTTGACTCGCGAGGAGGTGATCGAGCGCTACCCTGAACACCATTTCACCTATCTGTATGACCCGTTGGCGGGCACGCCCCCCGGCGCGGAACCGATGACCGCCTTCTGGGATCGGGTGCAGCAGTTTGCCAGTCAGCTCTATGAGCAGTACTCCGAAGGGGAGCTGGTAGTGGTCGGGCATGGAGGCAGCTTGCGCATTATGCTCTGCGACGCGCTTGCTGGCGATATTCAGACCTATCGGCGCATTCGGCTGGATAATGCGGCCGTCTCGCTTATTGAGCGGGTGGACGGTCGTCTCTGGGTCGCTCTGCTCAACTACAACGGTTTTCTGGAGAGCGATAAAGGATAAAACATACCACTGCTTCATGCAAGCGATACTTATGCGGCGGTGCGGCGGATCATTTCGGTGGTGAGTTCCAGATTCTGGCGGGCACTTCCATGCTGCGGGTCTAAAGCGAGTGCTTGTTGGAACGCGATCTGGGCTGCCTCGTAGATGCCCATTCGGAAGTAGCAGTTGCCCAGCACGAACCAGCCCTGCGGGTTATACGGGTCGCGTTCCAGCGCGGCGGAGTAGGCGTCGGCGGCTTCGGCATACGCGCTTAACTGATAGAGCACATCGCCCGCGTTGAACAACGCGTTCGCATTATATGGCTCCTGCTCAATCGCCTTGATAAAATGCTCCAGCCCCTCGGCGTACTGCCCCATTTCGCATAGGGTGCGTCCCCAGTTGATATGCACGCCTGCAGGGATGGGCTTGCCATGCCGCTCCAAATAAGCAAAGGCTTCGCAGAGCGCGTGGCGATTGCCTGTTTGTTCTGCGGCATGCACCCAGCGATGCCACCAGACCTCCTGTTCGGGCTGCAGCTCCGCCAGACGCGCCACGAAAGGCAGGGCGCGGTCGAACCGTTTCTGCTCCCACCACATATTGGCGGCGTCCTGCAGTGCGGCGAGCGCGATCTGCGGGTGGCGGCTTGCCTTTTCGTAGTGTTCGCTGGCTTCGTCGTAGCGTCCCTTGCGACGGAGCCACTCCGCATAAAACAGGTGCGCCTCTCCATAATCGGGTCGATCAGTGAGCACCCGCTGCAGGTGGTTCCCAGCCTCCTCCAGTCGGTTCAGCAGGAGCAGGGCGCGTGCCATCGTGAGGTGCCACTTGAAGGTGACCACAGTTGGGTCGCCCGTGTAGCCGCTGGAGGCGAGCAGTGTCTCGCCATCGGCACTGAGCAGCCCGATGCGCCGGGCGCACTGACGCGCCTGCTGCAGTGCTTCGAGGGCTTCCTGCCCCTGCCCGTTCAGTAGGTACGTTTGCGCCAGGGTGAAATAGATGAGCGGATGTTCCAGCCCCAACTTGAGCGCACGCTGTCCCACCTGAATCGCCTGCTCGTAGTGCTTGAGCATCTGCAAGCTGGAAATCCACTGGCTCCATGCGAGGGGGGCATAATCCTCGGTAGGCGGGATTTGCTCGCATGCCCGTTGGAGTGCATCGGCTGCGCCCTGATAGTTGCCCTGATTGTAGAGCGTATTGCCCAGATTGAACCACTGGAAGGCGTCCTGTGGGTTCTCCTGCAGGGCTTGCTGGAGGAGCTGCACATTGCGCAGGCTCTTGCCGCGCTGCCGCATCACCTCGGCTTCGTAGCCCCAGTGGATGATTTGCGCGTTGCGCAGCGTGGCGGGCTTACCCCCGTGCGTTAGCAGGCTGGGCAGGATCTGCTCATGGACTCGCCCCTCCCATCGAGCATAGGGCAGTCGACGGAACATGCGCACCGCACGGTGAATAAAGGCATCCTGTGGGTTGCTGCGGTCCAGGAGATTGACAATTTCGATGTAGTAAGCTGCGAACTGAGGATGGCGTGCCGCTTCACGCACGAGTGCACGGCTGCGTGGGCTGAGTCGCTCGTCCGCGTCCAGCACAAGGATCCAGTCGCCTGTGGCATGCTGCAAGGCGAGATTGCGTGGGGCAGAGAAGTCGTCCGTCCATTTGCAAGAGAGCACTTTCGCCCCGTAGCGCCGCGCGATGTCGGGCGTCGCATCGCGGGAACCTGTGTCCACCAGGATAATCTCATCTACCACACCCTGCACGCTGTCGAGGCATTCAGGTAGGAAATCGGCTTCGTCGCGGGCAACGAGACAGAGGCTAATGCGCGTGCCGAGCGGTTCATGGGGGATGGGGATCCCGTAGCGGGTGAGCCACTCCTCCAGCGCGGTGGCGCGCTGTGTCGCGGTGGGCTTGCGTGCGCGCGCTGCTACAGTTGAGGCACGGCATGCCGTGCCCCTCCTCTGGGGAGAGGGAGAGCTTTTCGCGTTTGCCACAAAGTAGTTGCGCAGGGGGAGCACTACCTCGCGCAGCCAGTGTGGATCGGCATAACCTGAGCGGAGCAACTTCATCACCAGCGGATACGCTTGCGTCTCCCGCTCTGTATAGAGCAGCAGCCACGCCTTCTGCGCCAGCAGATTGGGTGCATCGGGTAAAAGGGTGAGCGATTTTTGCAGCAGGGTTTCGGCATCCTGCCAACGGTTCTGCTGCAGGAGGGCATGCACGGCGGCTTCATAGAGATGGGGATTGAATGGCTCGGCATCGATGGCATAAGCAAAGAGCTGGAGTGCGGTTTCGCTGTCCTCGTTCTCCAGGCGGCTCAATCCGATATGGTAATAGGTGGCGTGCTGCTGCGCCTGTTCGGCAAGTTCCTGCAGGCAGCTGGCTGCGATGGGGGCAATCTGATGCCAGCTGAAATAGGTTGTAATGTATTCGTGTGCCTGCTGTCCTTTCTGACGGGCGGCGTCGGGGTTGGAGGCGACGGTGCGCATGGTCTCGATCAGCGCGTCCAGCGATGGCTCTGCCCAGAAAGGCGTGCCGATGACCTCATAGCCCCTTACTTCCTCCAGTGGCTGGATTTCGGCAGGGATCAGGTAGGCGGTCTGCTCGTTGCAGAAATCGAGGCACGCGCCGAAACCCGTCACGATGACAGGCAGACCTGCTGCCATGGCTTCTGCGATGGGTAGGCCGAAGCCCTCCGCGCGATAGGGGTGCACCAGGCAATCCGCCGTGCAATAGAGCCGTGCTAATGCCGATTCAGACAGTGTTTCGGCAAGATAGAGCAGGGGTGGTGCCGAGGGATCGCGCGCCCATTCGCTCAGTTGCGCTTGGAAGTTGTGTGTACTGTAAAAATCTTGTGTGCCAAAATCTTTGATAATCAGTAGCACCTCATCGCTTGCCCGAAAGGCGGTGCGATAGGCTTGCAGCAGCACATCGATGCCCTTGCGTCGGACCGTGCCCCCCACAAACAGGAACTTATAGCGGTGCGGGATGCTTTCACGCGACACATTGGTGGTGCCAAGTGTGTCCAGCGGGAGGGGAGGGAGGTCGGGGTGGAACTGCTCTGGGTTGACTCCGTTCGGCACGAGGCGCAGTTGCGATTCGGGGATGCCCGATTTCAGGAAGGTTTCATACACGAATCGGGAGGGCGTCCAGAGCTGTGCGTTGCGGGCTCGAATCTGCTCCACCCACTCGCGTGGCGCGGCGCCAAATTCCCACGGCTGAATCACTATGAGAGGCGCATGGGTCAGGCTCCAGTCAGGCGGGAACTGATGACGTACCCAGACTTGCCAGCCGTTGGCAGGCGGTGGGTTCTCCCCCAGCAGGAGGTAACGGCGCAGTGAGTGCTGGTCGGCGTTCTCGATGGGGTCGCCCACCTCGTTCGCAATCAGATGCAGTTGCCAGTGTGAGTCGATGTGCAATAGCGCGCTGATCAGCTCCCGATTGACCCGTGCGAGGCTGTGTGCGGAGAAGATGCCGCCTTGCCAGAGCGTGGGTGGGAGCGAGCGCTGTTGAGACATCTGGAACCCCTCCTTTGCCATCGTGCGCTGGGGTTAGCGATGGCTGGTCACCTTGCGTCGCCCGCGCGTTCGACTGGGATGAGCGCCGTTGTTGCCCTCGGAGGTGGAGTTTGGTGTGCCGAACCGCTCGCGCAGTTTGCGTTTGGCGCCGGCGATCGTGTACATTTCCTCCTTGAGCAGGCGCTTGATCTCGCGGATAACCTCGATATCTTCGGGGCGATAGCGCCGCTGTCCGCCCGCCGAGCGGATTGGGCGCAAGAACTCGGAGAACTCGCGCTCCCAATAGCGCAGGGTGTGGCTCTCCACACCGGTCAAATAGCTTGCGACGCTGATTGAGACAGGTCGCTGCTCGATCGGTAGCTTCTGTTTTTTACTTCGCCTTGGCATGGTAGACCCTCCATCGATAAGTTGTGGTGAGTCCTTCAGGGCAGCCGCAAAAGGGCTTGCCGGAAGGCTCGCAACCGATTATCGGAACCTTTGACGCTTTTCTTTATCCCGTTAGCTGGGGTATCATTTGCTTTGGAGGTGACAAGAGAATGCAAATCGCACGACTTGTAATAGGGCTTTTGAGTGGCTTGTTGCTGCTTGCAGGCGAAGGGCAGCAGCCAAAGGTTTTAGTCGACCGTTTGCATGGTTTCAAAGTGCGCCTCTCTGAAGGCTGGAGCGTGTCGGTGATTGATCGGCTCCCCGTTTTCCACAAACAGCACTGCTATATTGTCGTGGGTGCGATGCCTTACAAACAGGGGCTTAAGGAAGTTGCCCAACAGTTGATGCGAGGCATCGAAACCATCCAAAGTGGGAAGCCTAAGTTGGCGTTTCGCTCCATTCCGCAGGGTGTGCAGATCGCAGGAGAAGGGCTTGACTATCCGTATGCACTCAATCCAAACATAATCCTTTCGCTCTCCCCACTTCCTACGCGCTTTAACCTGGTGGGGCTAATTTTGAAGGGGGAAAAGATTGCGCTGACCCTTTTGTTCCTCTTTCCGGAAAACACTCCGCAAAGCATTCGCAAGGAGATGGTTGAACTGATTCGCAGCCTCGAGTTTCTTCCCGCAAGCCAGCTGGTCAAGTGGAAACCCGTCACCCTGCGTGACTCGGTACTGGGGATGACCATCGCAACGCTTCATGTGCCCGAAGGCTATCAGGTGGAGGGTGGTCCCTTCCGACAAGGCACGAAATATTTCTATCGCTACGAGATCAAACAGGACGATTTCATCTGTCGGATCGATGCGATAGATCTCATAAGCCAATCGCTGTCTACCAGTTTTGGCGCAAATGCGAATACCATCCTCACCTACAACGGCAAAAGCGTCCAGTTGCCTCAGGCGGTTCAGGTGAGCAGCGCCGAAGATGCAGCGCAAATCTTATTGAGCCTGTGGCAAGCGGAAACCGACCGTGAATGGCGGGTCAAGGATCGCCAGGTGCGTGAGCAGGATGTCTTTGCCCCGCCGGTGCCGCTACTTCAACCCAGTCAACAGCAGAGCTGGTCGATTAGGCTTGTTGCAGAAAGTGGGGAGCTGGAACGTACAGCTAACTGCCTGGTCAATGTGGTCAACAGCGGACAGGTAGACTATGTTGCTGCCACCTCCCTTCATCAGACCGGCATACTGGCACGGGTCGCCCAGTATCCGAAGCAGAAGCGTGAATCGTTTGAAGGCATCGCTGCGGGAATTTTCCATTCCGTTCAGGTGAATGTCCAGTGGTCGCTTGCTGCTCTCGAGGAGTTTACGCGTACCAATCAGCAGATCAATCAAATGGTGCGCGAGATGCTGGATCAGCACCGCGAGTTTAACAGTCAGATGGCTCGTGCATGGAGCAACGCGCTCAGTGATCAGACCTACATTCGCGATTCTAACACAGGCGAAATCTTCAAGGTTCACAAGCGTGTGTGGGACACCGACCAGTTCTGGCGTGATCCCACATTCGGCGATATAATCGGCACCATTGGGAAGGAGACCAAGCTGGGTGAGCTGCTGCGTGAAAAGGGCTGGAAAGTGATGGATGAATCGCTTTCAGGTTTCCCATAGGCGGTCGAGAGGGTTTCTCTGCTGTGGTTAGATGCGCAGTGGAGCGGGGAGGCTGTGCGGTGCTTATTCGGGCACTCCCCACTCGGGGACCAGATTTTGCTCCATGCCCAGGTGCTGCAGCACGCGGGCAATCACGGTGTCGACTGCCTCTTCCAGCGTGCGCGGGCGGTTGTAGAAGGAGGGGTTTGCGGGTAGGATGGTCGCCCCCGCCTCGGCGGCAAGGAGCATATTGCGCAGGTGCACCTGATTGAACGGGGTCTCGCGCACCACCAGAATGAGGGGGCGTCGTTCCTTGAGGCACACATCGGCGGCACGGGTCATCAGATCGTCCGACGAGCCGTTGGCGATACGCCCCAGCGTGCCCATTGAGCAGGGGATGATCACCATCCCGTCGTGGCGGAAGCTGCCACTGGCAGGTGGCGCGAAATAGTCGCGCGGTTCCAAAACCTTTAGCCCTTGCCAACGGCTGCCCAGTAATGCCTCGGCAGTGAGCGTCTCGCGGGTGATATTCAGTTCCAGCTCGGTCTGCAGCACTTGAATCGCTTGATCAGAACAGATAAGATAGACCTCGTGGAAGTGCTGTTGCGCATGATGCAGGAATCGCACGGCGTAGATTGCCCCGCTGGCACCCGTGATGCCCATCACCAACCTACCTGTTCGCACCATACCTGCAGGATACCCTGCGATGAGGGGCCTATCGGTGAAAATAGCCACGCCTGCTCTTCACCGGGAGAGGGTTGTAGTGAGGAGTGAATCCCCTTCGATTGGGTACAATCTGTCCAGATTTTATGGCGATTCGCGTCAAATTGGGGCAGGACGAGGTGCAGGTAGAGCCGGGTGGATCGGCTCAACTGATGGCGGTTGTGCGCAACGAGGGCGACCAACCCGACCAGGTAGCGTTGGAGGTGGAGGGCATCGACGCCGAGTGGTGCGCTATCCCGATCCCCTCGTTTGTGCTGGCACCGGGCGAGGAGGTACAGGAACGCATTCTGTTCCGCCCGCCACGCAGTGCAGAGAGCCGTGCGGGTACTTATCCCATCCTGATTCGGGCACGCTCGCTGGAGAATGGGGGCAGCAGCGTGGCGCAGGCGAGTCTGGTCATCCGCCCCTACAGTATGCTCATGCTTGAACTTGCGCCCAAGCGAGGGGTGGTCTCACCTCTGCGCAAACAGGCGCATTACGAAGTCACCGTCAGCAATCTGGGCAACACGGAGCAAGCGATTCATCTAAACGCCTCGGACCCCGAAGACGCGCTGGTATTCGAATGGGAGCAAGAGCAGGTTTATCTGGCGCCGGGCGAGATGCGCACCACTTTGCTCTCTGTGCAGCCGCGCCAGCTGCCCCTTTTGACCAATCCTGCTCTTTACAGCTTCACCATTGCGGCACGCAGTGCAGAGGACCCTTTTCGCTCCTCCCATGCGCAGGGTCAGCTGGAGCGACGCGGGTTGATTAGCCCTGCCACGGTGGTGTTTCTGTTCATGCTCGCGTTGCTCGTTGCGGTGTGGGTTTACACGCGCCCGCGCCCTGTCGAGATTCAGACGTTTGTCGCGGAACCGGCGCAGATCACCGCGGGCGACAAGACCACCTTGCGCTGGAGTGTGCGCAATGCCGACCAGGTGATTATCGAACCCGCTGTGGGGGAGTTCGACCCGAGCAAAGTGCGTTCGGTGCAAGTACAGCCGAGCGGCACGACCACCTACCGGCTGATTGCCCGCAACCGTTATGGCGAGCGGATGGCGGAGGTGGTGGTTATCGTGCAGAACGCCCCGGAGCCTCCCCCGCCCGTCATTACCAAGTTCTTTGCCGACTCCCCGCAGGTCAAGCGGGGCGAATCGGTTGTGCTGCGTTGGGAGGTCAAAAACGCGACGGAGCTGATTCTCGTGCCGCCCGGACAAAAGCTGGATCCGCTAACGCCCGGCTTTGAGCATCGTCCCTCGCGTACCACCGTCTATGAGTTGATCGCCCGCAACAGCGCGGGCAAGACCGTGAGCAAGACGCTGCGTGTGGAGGTGATTGATCCGTCGCAAGCGCAGATTATCCGGTTCGTAGTGGAGCCAAGCGAGATTAACGCGGGCGAAAGCGCAACGCTGCGCTGGGAGGTGCAGAACGCACGCCGGGTGCAGATCGATAACGGCATCGGCGAGGTGTCGCCCACCAGCGGCGAGTTCACCGTGACTCCCAGCAGCACCACGACCTACACCCTCACTGCCTACGATCAGGAGGGTCGCCCCGCTCAAGCGAAGGTGACGGTCACCGTGCATGCCCCCAATCCGCCGCCTGCTTCAGGCAATCCTTGAAATGGTTTATTGTCCCTCACCCGGACCCTCTCCCCAGAGGGGAGAGGGTTTTCGAGCGCGTTCAATTCCGCATGCCTGTATAGAGGGCGCGGCTGAGTTCGTCGGCGGTATAGGGGGCACGCCCTTCGCAGGCGAGGGTGGCGCCTGCGGCCGCGTGCAGATAGGCACCTGCCATCGCTGCTTCTGGCGGCGGTAGCCCCTGCGCCAGCAAGCCTGCGATAGCACCCGCTAACACATCGCCAGAGCCACCCGTCGCCAGACTGGGTTCGGCAAACGGCACGAGATAGAGAGCCGAGTCGCAGGCGACAAGCGTATACGCACCTTTCAACACGACCGTTGCCCCATATCGTTCGTGCAGGAGCGCCGCGGCGTTCAGGCGGTCTTGTTGCACCTGTTGCGTTTCGATGTGCAGCAGGCGCGCGGCTTCACCGGGGTGAGGAGTCAACACCGTGTTCGCGGGCAGTGCCACCGCCTCGCCCAGTTGCGCCAGCCAGTTCAGACCATCGGCGTCAATCACCAGTGGACGCTCGCGCTGGCCCCATTGCGTCAGCAGCTCGCGGACCGCGCTTCCTGTCGGCTCCTTTTGCCCCAGTCCCGGTCCCAATGCCAGCACATCGAATCGCTCCCACCGGGCACTGAGGGCGCGCACCCCTTCGCGCGTAAGGGCACCGCTGCCGTCGTCTGGCAGGGGGATGGTCATCAGTTCGGGATAGAAGCGGGCGACCTGGGGCTGGATGCTGGCAGGCGTCGCGACGGTCGCCAGTCCTGCGCCGATACGCAAGGCAGAGATGCCTGCCAGCGCGGGTGCGCCTACCATGCCGAGCGAGCCACCGACTACCAGCACGTGCCCTCGGTGCCCCTTGTGCGCGTCTGGCGCCCAGGCGGGTAACATAGCGGCAATGTCGCGTGCGTTAAGCAGCCGCGCCGTGCCCTGCAGCTCCCGCAGTCGGCGCGGTGCGATCCCGATGGGCACCGCAACCCATTTGCCCACACAGCGCGGTCCCGCGTTCTGGAAGAAGCCAAGTTTGGGCAGCGCCATTGTTACCGTGAAGGTTGCGTGGACGGCAATCCCGCGCTCAAGTCCGGTGTCGGCGTCCAGTCCGGACGGAATGTCCACCGCCACGATGGGGCGTCCGCTGCGGTTCATCGCTTCGATTAGAGAGCGGTAGGGTTCGCGTACCTCGCCCTGCAATCCTATGCCAAGAAGAGCATCAATAAGCGCCTCCTCTTCGTGGAACAGGGCAGGGTCGGGTTGGGAAGGCACAGGGAGCGCAGGAATAGCGTAGGTGCGTATGATCTGCCATTGGATTGCTGCGTCCCCACGGAGCTGGTCTGGTTCCTCTGCGAGCCAGAGGTGAACTTTTGCGCCTGCTTCATACAGGTAGCGCGCGATGACCATGCCATCGCCCCCGTTGTTGCCTTTGCCGACCAGCACCGCGATGCGCCGCTTCTCGATGGGGTTGAACCATTCGCACAGTTGACGAAAAACGCCGTAGCCTGCCCGTTCCATCAGGATAAGGGAGGGCACCCCGTCCTCTTCGATGGTTGCTTTGTCCAGCGCGCGCATCTCCGCTGCGCTCACCACCGGTGTACCCCAGCGCATACAGGAATCATACCCGAACGGGAAAGGTCTACCGCTGCCACCTGATAGTGCAGGCAGGTGGCCTGTCCAGCCAGAGCATGTGCAGATTGACCTCCACTGGGCCCAGGACCACCTGCTGCTGCACTATCAGGATGGATGCGTTCTGCTCGTGAACCCTTAGCCGCCTGTGCCGAAGTTGAACAGCACGGTTAACAGGTCGGCATCGTCCACGATGCCATCACCGTTGGTATCGGTGTCGGGATCGCTGGTGCCAAAGGCAAACAGTACGGCAAGCAGGTCGGCATCATCCACGATGCAGTCGTCGTTCACATTGCCCAACGATTTGGGCACGCCGCCTCCGTAGCCGATCCAGTCCATATTGAAGATACGCGCATTGGTCAGGAACATCTCTTGTTGCACACAGAAGAGATAGCCCCGAACAAGCAGGTAGTTGTGATCATCACCGCCGTTGGGCACAATCTGCAGGTTCACATAGTGGGGCATCTGCCCCAGCCGATCGGGCTGGCAGTCGATGCGCGTCACCTGCCCCTGTAGCGAGCCCTCTGCATGGGTGACGAGCGCATTGACTTGGGTTCCACCAATATTGACGGTGATACACTGATTCGGATCGAGCGAGCCAGTCCAGCGCACAATCGCGCTGGTGCCATCATCAGAGATCACCGTTGCGATCAGGGGTATCTGATAGTTCAGTCCAACATCGGGCACTAGATCCGCCAGGTCGAGCAGCACATCGAGGGCAACCCCGTCATTGTTCAGGTCTTGAAAAGGGAAGAGCACAGGGTCACCTGCCGAGAGAGAACCTGATTGGGAAATGGCACCTGTAATCTCGTAGTTGCTGCTGAGGAACTTCCAGCTGACTTTGCCGCCGCGTTCCAGTGCGTCCACAATTTGCGCCGTTGCGACACAGACGCCCATCAGCGTCGCTGTTAGGATGCTCATCGCCACTCCGTTTCTCATCGCTCATCTCCTCCTATCGTATGGAATGTTTTGCCCCTGTGCGGGGCTATCTATTTAGTTCGCCGCCTCTTTTTTCGATTCCTGCTTGTTTGTCCGACGATTCGGTCGATAAAAGTCCTGCGGTTTGCAGGAGTGCCTCACGCTCGGCGGGTGTCAGTTCACGCCATGCGCCTGGTGGAAGGTCGTCTGGCAAGCGCAGCGGTCCAAAGGCGATGCGCATCAGCCGTTGGACTGGGTGCCCTATGGCGGCACACATGCGTTTAATCTGTCGCTTACGCCCCTCGTGCAGGGTGATTTCTATAAGGCTTTGATGGCTTTGTCGCTTAATCAGGCGCACTTGAGTTGGTGCCGTTTTACCTTCTTCCAGTGGCACCCCTTCACGCAGCTGGCGCAAGGCGTTCTCGCTGGGTACACCTCGCACCCACACGCGATAGGTTTTGGGCACTTTATAACGCGGGTGGAGCAGCCGGTTTGCCAGTTCGCCGTCGTTGGTCAGAAGCAGTAGTCCCTCCGCGTCGGCGTCCAGTCGCCCTACGGGAAAGACGGGCGTTTTCAAGCCTTGCAGTAGTTCCATCACGGTGTGGGGCGCGCGAGGGTCCTTGCGCGTGGTGACATAGCCGGGGGGCTTGTGGAGCAGGATGTAAGTGTGGGGTGGCGGTGGTTTGAGGGGTTTGCCGTCGACCAGGAGGGTGTCGTGTTCTGGATCGATGCGCATTCCCAGCGTGGCGCGTTGCCCATTCACTAGTACGCGCCCCTGCCGAATCAATTGTTCACAGGCGCGGCGCGAGCCAAGCCCGCAGCGCGCCAGCCATTTCTGCAGGCGAATCGGCGCCATTTAAAAAATTCTGGCTCCTGGGGCAGGATTCGAACCTGCAACCTGGTGGTTAACAGCCACCCGCTCTACCGTTGAGCTACCCAGGAACCGCTCTTATTATACCACATCGTCCTGCCCTTTGTCAAGGGGTCTGCTGTCCAGCACCTGCACGGCGTCCTCGATTCGGTGATGGACGGGTATATCGGGCGGCAGGTTTGCCAGGATTTGTTTGCCGTAGGCGCGTGTGTGGAAGCGGGCATCCAGTAGGCAGATGATGCCCCGATCGTATGCGCGTCAGATGAGCCGTCCGAAGCCCTGACGCACCGGTTGCTTCGCCAGGGGCAGGGTCCAGCTTTCGAAGGGGTCCTCGCCGTGCCAGCGCAGCAGTGCATGGCGTGCCACTTGGGGTGGGCTGACGGGCACCTCAAACGGAATGCGTACCAGCACCACGCAGCTGAGTGTTTCGCCTGGCGCATCGAATCCTGTCCAGAAGGAGCGCAACCCGAACAGCACCGATTCGGTGTCCTCGCGGAAGCGTTGCGAGAGGTCGGCGTTTGCGCTATCGCCCTGCACCATTAGGCGTAGCGAGGGGATTGGGGGCAGCGCGTCGCGCACCGCTTCCATCTCTGCTCGCGAGGTGAACAGCACGAGCGCGCGTCCACGGGTTGCTTGCAGAATTTGCCGCAGCTGTTCCGCCACCGCGCGGTAATAGGCAGGCGCATCGTGTGAGCGTGCCGAGTGGGGTGGCGGTGGCAGTGCGCCGCGTGGAGGCAGATAGAGCGCGCACTGACGCGCATAGTCAAACACGGGCGGTAGGCGCAGTGTGGAGACTGCCGACAAGCCCACCTGTCGCAAAAAGAAATCGAACGCGCCATCGATGGTCAGCGTTGCGCTCATCAGCGTTGCTGGCTGACGGCTCCACAGATGCGCCGCCAGCCATGCCCCCACCTCCAGCGGCTGATAGCACACGCGCCAGCCTGCTGGCGTCGCCTCGATCCAGCTGACTCCGTCCACCGGGTTCACCAGCAGGTTCAGCCCCATATATATCTGGCGGAACCAGCTGGCATACTGGTTCACTGCTTCACGCACCGCCCCATATTGCCGGTCGCTCATCTGACTATGGTGATGTTTCAGTTCGCGTTTGATCTCGCTGTAGAATCGGCGCAGCTCGCTTTGCAGGTTGTCCACCACCGCCTGCAGTGCGGGCAGCCAGTCAGGGCGCGACACCTTCTGGACGCTTTCGTCTTGCATCAGCTCCGGTGGGTGGATGGCTAAGATGCACCCTTCAGCGGGGAGGTGCACCCCTTGCAACGGCGCAACTGCCGCGTGGCATCCACGCGCGAGCACCTGCACCAGCTCGGCGACCGTGTTCAGCAGGGTGTCGGGACGCTGCTCGCCCTCCAGCGCGTTCGCGATCTGATGGCTCAGACTGGAGGCGTTGCGGATGAGTTCCTCCAGTGTCTCGTGGGAAAGCTCGAACTCCAGCGCGCGGCGGGCGGCTTCGGGCAGGTCGTGTGCTTCGTCCACCAGCAGCCAGTCATACTCATCCAGCAGCCCTTCCGCGCCGTTGGCTTTGAGCAGCGCATCGGTCAGCACGACCGAGTGATTGGTGATGATGAGCTGGGCGTTCGCTGCGGCGCGGCGCTGGCGGTAGTAGAAGCAGTTGGCATAGTGGGGGCAGGTGCGGGCGCGGCAGGCGGGCGGCGTGGCAATCTGGCGCCACAGGTCGCGCAGTAAGCTTTGGGGGATGCCCTTGCGTCGCAGGAAGGGCGCCAGTTCGCTCTCCACCCCCTCTTGCGCAAGGGGCACCCACTCCCGCAGGAACCGTTGCAGGGTAGGCTCCAGCGTGTGGCTCTCGCGTCCATAGATGCGATCGATACAGGCATAGCGCGAACGCCCCATCACCAGCTGGGTTCTCAGCAATTGTCCTGCCTCGCCGAACAGTTCCAGCGCCAGCGGTAGGTCCTTGCGCCAGTATTGCTCGGCAAGCACGTTGGTATAGGTGGAGACCACCACGCGCTTGTCGGTGGCAAGTGTCCAAGCGATCAGCGGGATCAGCGCACCGAGGCTTTTGCCCACCCCTGTGGGGGCTTCGATGCAGGCGGTCTGCCCCTGCTGCAGGCGCTCGGCAATAAAGGTCGCCATTGTGCGCTGCACGGGACGCGCCTCAAAACCTTCCCGCGCTTCCAGACGCTCAAAGATGTTCTCAATAACCGCTTGCAGACTGGACACTTTACTGCCCTCCTGAAAGGGCAACTACACTTTTCCTGTTCATAGCGGCAGCGCTTGCAGGCGGCGCAAAGTGCCTGCGAACAGGTGGGCGATGGGGCGCGTAGCGGTTGCCATGACCTCTGTGACCTCGGTGTGGGACAGGGGGCGCTGGCTTAAGCCCGTGCCCAGGTTGGTGACGATGGCGACTGCCGCATAGTGCAGCCCTGCCTCGCGGCACAGGATCGCTTCGGGTACTACGGTCATCCCGATCACATCGCCTCCCAGCATCCGAAACATTCGGATCTCGGCAGGGGTCTCGTAGCGCGGTCCGGACGCGCACACATAGACGCCCTCTGGTTGCACTGGGACGCCCTGCTCCCGGGCGGTTTCGATCAGCGCGTCGCGCAGCAGTGGGCTGAAAGGCTGTGAGAAGTCGGTATGTATCACCTCGTGGTCAAAGAGGGTGTAGATGGTGCGGGTGAAATCGAGAAAATCGCTCAGCACCACCAGTGTGCCAGGCGTCCAGTCGGTGCGCAGGGAGCCGACGGCTGCGGTTGCGAGCACGACCTGCACGCCCTGCTCCTTCAGGAGTTGCACATGGCGGCGATGGTCGATCTGGTGTGGTGGGACACGATGTCCTTTGCTGTGGCGGGGCAGCAGCAGCACCGGGCACCCCTCCAGCGTGCCTTCGAGCAGGTAGGTTTCACCTGTCAGCACGTGCTCGTGCTTTAGCGTGAAGCCCGGCAGCTGCTGCACGCCTGTGCCACCGATAATGGCGGCTTTCATATTTGCGAATCAGCCGCGCTTGCGTCCGCGTCCGCGGCGGGTGGTCGCTTCTGCTTGAGGTGGCTCTGCCTGAGCCTGTGCTTCGTAGGCTTTCTGAATGCTCAGGCGTACCAGTTCTGCCACCCGATTGAGTTCGGTTGCGCTGGCGTGCCGCGCCGCTTCTGGGCGCACCGCCACCTCCAGCCATGGTGTGACCATGAAGCGATGCCACTCTTCGGGCGAGGGGTAGGGTGAACCTGGCGGGCGTGCGGCAGCGACGGCATAAGTGGGCGCAGGGGCTTCCGCCACCAGCGCTTTCGTCGCCTCGCTCATTCGCTGAATCAGCTCCTTCTCGGAGCGGCTCTCCAGCACCGACTCAATCAGGCTCTCCATCTCCTCCACGCTCTTGTTCTCGATCATGTGGCGCACCGCACGCAGCGGAATGTACTGCGACTGCAGCAGTTTCAGCGCCACCAGTTGCAGGAGATGATGGTAATCGTACAGCACGCGATTCCCTTTGCGTTTGGCAGGTGGGTCGATTAGTCGGTGCGCCGCGTAGAACCGCACGGTGCGCACATCGGGAAAAGTGACCACCTTGTAGCGCGGCTGCACAGGAGCCCACTGTTCGAGCAAGTTGTTAGCTATGGCAACCAGCTCCTCGATAGTGAAGTACTCCTGTTGCCGATACTGTTTGACGATGTCGATGGGTCTCATAGTAGCCCTATTATACCCCGCGCGTATCATAAAATGCAAGAGTGCATGGGTGGTTTTTTAAGGTATGTCGGACAGATCGGGCTTGTTTGGCATGTCGGGGGAGGCTATTAGCAGGAGTTTGTCCATTGGGTGCGAATGGGTATAGTAAGACCGATGCGGAGCGGGAAACAGGGATGGTGGCTGGCGTTGGGCATTGGAGGGCTATTGCTGCTCTCTCCTGGGGACGCGCAATCGGACAAGCACCAGCAGAAACAGAAACTCCAGCAGCAGTTGCAAAACCTGCAGGGGCAGATTGGGCAGCTGCGCTCTCGTATTCGCCAAAAGAAGCATCAGGAGCGACAGGTACGCCGCGACATTGCAGAGATCGATGCCCAGATTGAACACACGACCCGACGTCTGCGCGACACACGCGCTCGATTAGCCCGTGCCCGTCGGGAGCAAAGGGAGTTGGCGACACGGCTGCAGATGCTCACCGTGCGGTTGCAGCAGCGTCAGGCACTGCTTGCCCAGCGACTACGCGCTGCCTATAAGCACCGCAGCATCTCCTATCTCACCGTGCTGTTTGGGGCGGGTTCGATGCGTGAACTGAGCAGTCGCAGCTATGTGCTGCGCCAGATTGTGAAAACGGATCGCGAACTGCTCAATGCGGTGCGTGCCGATCAGCAAGCGGTGGCACGAGCAAAGGCGCGGATGGATGCTCTGGTCGCCCAGATTGCGGGGTTGGAACGCGACCTGAATCAACAGGCGAGGGAACTGAGCGCGACCCAGCAGGAGAAGAAGCTCGCCCTCAAGCAGATCGCCAGTGAGCGTGCTCTGTATGAGCGTCAGCTGGCGGAGCTGGAGGCGGAATCGCAGGCGATTGCGCGGCGGCTGCGCGCGATGATGGAGACGGCTGCTGGGCGTGCCCGCGCTAACCAGCGCTGGTCTGGGCGATTCGTTCGCCCTGTAAGTGGCAGCATTTCCTCCCGCTATGGGATGCGTGTTCACCCGATTTTCAAGGTGCGCCGCATGCACACGGGCATTGACTTCTCTGCGCCGCACGGCGCGCCCATTGTCGCTGCCGATTCGGGTGTGGTGGTCGAAGCGCGCTACCTGCGTGGTTATGGCAACACGGTGATTATCGATCACGGTGGTGGCGTGGCCACGCTTTACGCTCACTGCTCCGTCATTCTGGTGCAGGAGGGCCAGACGGTGCAGCGCGGGCAGGTCATTGCGCGAGTCGGTAGCACCGGCTACTCCACCGGGCCCCATCTCCATTTCGAGGTGCGCATCAATGGCGACCCCGTGAACCCCACGGAGTTTGGGTTCTGAGTCGATATTGCGATTTAGAACGGTGGTTCGGGAGGGGGCACAAGGAATTCGTCGCTTTGGCGACTGTTGCCTGCGTTGTCTACCGCTTGGATGGCGAAGCGGGTGGTGTTTAGGGGCAAGCTGGCTCGATAGCGTGTCGTGGTTTCAGCCGCCATTGGGACGGTCTGCTGGGTGGTACCCACTGTGGCCACGACCTGTACGGCAGCCACGCCGCTGCTTGAGTCCTGCACGGTGGCGCTCACGACGACACGGTTGCTACTTCGCTCGATGTTTACCTGGTTGATTACAGGGGGGTCGCTATCGGCTATAGAGCCGCTTCCGCCTCCACAGCCTGCCAGTCCCAGCGACAGTCCTAACAGGAATAGCCCGAGTCGGATCATTCCTCTCCTCCTCTTAGCGTGTCAGGATCAAGGGTACGGTGGCACGGGTGATTTGTCCATCGTCCGTCTCCGCGTAGATAGTGACCAGATAGGTGCCTGGTGGGAGTTTTCGCCCTTGCTGGTCGCGTCCGTCCCAGATCAGCTGCTGCATGCCGCGGCTTCGGCTGCGTGACTGTTCCAGTGTGCGCACTGTGCGACTGCCTGCTTCAATGCTGACCGAGGTACGCGCTGCATCGCTCAGGGTGAACTGGAGGGTGTATGTGCCGTTCGTGCTGCGCCCGCCTTGTATCTGCGGGTTCAGGATTCGCAGCAGGCGGCTGGTGGGGACCAAGCTCACTTCGAAACGGCGCGTAAAGCCTTCTGGGGGTACCTGGATCTGCCACCCTGCGCTGCCCCGCAGGAATCGCCGCTCGTTGGTCGTTAAATCGCGCAGCACAGGGTTCACTCCGCGTGGGAGCAGGGCGGTATCCGGTGCGGTCAGCATCAGGGTGCGTGGGCGGTTTTGCTCTATCGGTGGCACAGAAAGCTCCACAATCCAGCTGGGCTGGCGTCGCGAGCGTGGCAACAGTTCGGCTTGCATTGTTTTGCTCTCGCGCACCAGTCGCAGTTGGATCGCAGGTTGGGCAGTGCAACTGGGTGGTGTGGGCGGCATCACGACCTGCAGCCCCTGCTCGGCTAGGCCCATCATCACCTCTTCACGCGCCTCGCCCAGCTGCGCTGTCAAACGGAAGCTCCAGCTGGGGCGATTTGCCGAGGATGTGCTGCGTGTGATGCGAGACGCCTGTTGTTCGGGAGTGGGCAGCACCAGTTCGCATGCACGATGCGCATAGATCCAGAATCCGCGCCATGGTTCCAGTTGATTGGCAATACTGGGTAGAAGCGCGGAGTCGTAGATGAGTTGGTAGCGTCCGCCGCTGCTACTTGGTTGCCAGCCCCACAAGTAGGGTTCCACCCACTGGCTCGCGTTGGCAAGCGGGCGCTGTACCCCGTCTGCCATAACTGCGATGCTTTCCCGGTCCCATATCAGAGGCTCCGTCCACGGGTTGCCAATCAGATTCCACCCTGGCTGTAAGGGGATGCGATAGGGCTGCTCTGGGTCGGGCAGGTTGCCGACGAGAGACGGTTGTATGCTGGCAGGCAGTTGCACCCAGTAGCCATGTCCAATCTGGGGGCGACTGTTTGGATCGGGATGCACCAGATACTGTCCTGTGGCAGGGTTATAAGTTGCCCATTGCCCGTTTTGGAAGCCGAGTGCTTCTTGCACATCTGGGTTATCGAGGTTGACAGGGATAGCGATAAGGTTGAGTCCAGCAGGGAACTGGGGAGCCTGCCCGAATCGCAGAGTTAGTTGCGCTTCCTGGCTGAACGGTGGCACATTTCCCACTCGGTCGCGTCCGCGTGTGATGAGGCGGGTTTCCTCGCCGAATCGGCGGGCGCGTACCGTTACCGTGCCCGATTCAGTGCGCTCGCCTGCGCCTTGCACGCTCCCGATCAGCCGTGCGTTGCTGCCCTCTTGTGCCCAGATTTCCACCTCTGCCACGCCCGAAGCATCGTCCGTGGCGTTCCAGCGGAGGGTGGTCCTTGTGCCGCTGATTTGCGTTGTGCTTGGTGTCTCCAACGCAATCGTGGGTGGCTGCTTATCTAGGGTCAGGGTGTGCGTGTTCGTGACGATAGGCGGATTAGCTCCCAAATGGGGATCGAAAGTGATGACTGCCCGGTTTTCGATCGCGGTGCCAGAGGCTGCGTCGCTGCGTGGGCGGATGCGGAAGCGCACCGCGCCTTCGCCTTGGGGCGGGTTCGTGTTTGGCGGCAGGAAGCCCTCCTGATAGTAGTTGCCCGTGTTCGGGTCGATGCCGCTGAAGCGCACGCTGAGCTTGCGCGAGTTGGCGTCGTAGCTGCTCACGATGCGCACCACGACTGGTCGCTCTGGGCGAAGGTCGATCTGGGTGTTTAGCGTATTTGTGCCCGCAGGCAGTCCCACCCGCTTGGTGCCAACTTGGACATCCAGGAATTCAAGCGTGCTGGCATCCAGGGCATCGGGCAGAGTGTCTTCCACCAGCACTTCTTCTGCGCCTGCGGTGGCGGCAGGCAGGTTCTCGAACTTAATCTCGTAGATGATGCTCGTGTCGGGTGCGATATAGCCCGCGATTCCTGGGGAACCGTTCTTCTCGTTGGGGTCCCACGAGGTGCGCACGGGACGCGGTTGGATATTCTCTACCTGGGAGAAAAGCCGCTCCAGCGTGCGGGCACGTTTGATGCAGTCTTCCCCAACGGAGAGGAAGGTGCCGGCTGTCGCATTGAGTAGCGCACCGAGCGTTTCCGACGGAATCTGGCTTAGGTCAACGCCTTCTGGTGGATCAAGAGGACTTTCACTGAAGCTGGTTGCCGCCTTCATCAATTCGCCCAGGATCTGCTCGCTCTTGCTTTGGATAAACTCGTTGGTCTCGCCGCTCCTTACGCTCTGGAAAGCGTTCCAGAGGTCAAAGTAGGCGTTGGTTAAAGTGTCCCGATAAGCGGCGAAGGTTTCACTATTTGGATCTAATCGAGTAAACTTAGTCAGCAGATAGCTGTTCACCTGGTTCGCAATCGCATTCTTGATAGCGTCTGTACCTCGACTGATAATCTCCCCAGTAATTGCCTCTCCCAAATAATCAAAGACGCCTTTCTGACCGATGGTGAAGGATTTTAGCACATCATTAAGGTTTCTGTCATTCAGCAACCAGTCGATAAGGGCATCTCTGTCGCGGGAGGAGATACCGTCAATTTGCATATCTGCCATTGCCGTGGCAATTGCCGTTTTAAGCCCATGTCGCTGGAAGATGTCGCAGCTTGCCTTCAGCACTATTGAACCTGCCACGAAAAGCCCGGCAGCAGCAATGTAGATGATGGGGGCTACACGTCCGCGCGTCAGCACAGGCGTGGAGGTGGCGGCGCGTCCACTGCTGAAGGCACGCACCTCGACATAGAAGTAGCGTGTTGTGTTGGCAGGCATCAGGGGCAACTGGGCAATCAGCAATGTATGATCGGGATCTACGGGGCGTCGTCCGCTTTGCAAAACTTGTCCCGTCTGCCCGTCCACGATGCGATATTCAAAGTCGTAGGTTCCTGCGTTCAAGTCGGCTTCAGTAAAGGGCACCACAAAGGAGAGGATAGGGGCGTCCACCTGGGCACCTGTGGATACCGCGATGGTGAAAGTTTCCCAGCGTCCCGCGCGGAAAAAGCCGGGTCCCCACCAGAGCGTAGTTCTCACAGAAGGCGGAGCAACATTTTCCCAGATGTACCACTGAGTGGGGTTGGTATATCCAGAGCGCAGCTCCAAGCGGAAGTTGGTAGGTTCGCGAATCTGGTCAAAGAGGTTCTCAAACTTCGCACGCAATTGAGTGCCTTCTGGGTTGACTGTGACCTGCAGGGCGTGCAGTTCGCGGCTATCGAAGATGGCGTTTTCGTTGGTGATGACAAGCACCGCCTGCATTCCCTCGTGGAAGCCGCTTCCCTCCACCACAAGCTGTTGATCCCGTTGCCACGGTGTAATACCCTCCCAATGAATTTGGGAAATGGTGGGAGTGCCCTTCACAATCTCCACGGCTCTGGCAAGGGTTCTGGTTTCGCCTCCATAACGCACTTCAATATCCCATTGACCCAGATCGCTCACTTGAACAGGGAAGGTTGCCTCCAAAATCAAGCCGCCTGGGTAGGAGCTGTTCGTGTTGCGCGTGATTTGAGTTGGCTCGCGAACCGTGTCACCCTTGCGCAGCACGAAGGTGGTGTTGTTATCAGCCTCGAACGCCAGTACCTGTAGCGTGAGAGTGCGCAATAGGTTGTTGAACTGGTTGCCGTAGGTTTCTTTGCGCACGCCCCGATATTGGTGCACCGAAATGGATCTGCCCGGAGGGGTGGCTCCCATCTGGCGCACGCGCAGCGTCCAAGATTGCCAGAATCCATCAGGCAGCGCGTCGGCACGGTTGAAGGTCAGCCGCCAGCGCCCACTGCCCAACGACTCCACTTGGCTGGCGTCGACCCTGCGAGCGTTCGCTCCAACCCAACCTTGTAAGAAGAACTCGATGGGTTCCCCGCTCACACTGCCGTTGACCGTGACCTCCATCACCAGATTCTCGTTCTCGCGCAAGGCATAGACGCTGTTCGCCACTTGCAAATCCAGCGAGGGACCCCGCACGGTGAGTGTGCCTGCATTGCTAGTGCGGTTGTTGGCGTTGATAACCACCACTTCCGTACTGGCACCATTGGTCAGGTCCAGTGTTTGTAGCGAAGAGAGGTCGAACGCTGCCTGCAGTTGACGTTGGCTGACAAACTGCACATTGCTGGCGCGTATTGGCGATTGGTTCGTCAGACGGATTTCCACCTGTGCGCCGGGCGTGAACAGCTCGCCGTTGATGGTCAGCGTCACGGAACGCAGTGGCAGTGTGGAGGTGGGCGAAACCGAGCTGATGACAGGCACAGGCTCCACTATTGTAAACCCACTGGGCAGGCGCACTTCGGTACTTGTATCAGGGTTACGCACCACCACATCCCACTGGGTGTTGACCATCTGACCGGTGAAATCGAACACTGCGTCGATTCGGTTCGCGTTGCGCACATAGACTTGGGTGGGGGTGATTGTTTGTGCGCCGCGTTCCAATCGGACTGTGGCGTTAGGCGCGAAGCCAGTGCCCTCGACTGTGATCTGGAGCGTGCCAGCGTTCCCAGCCCGATTCGGAACCACCGCGGTAATCGACATGCCGCCAGTGCCCAACAAGTTCTGATAGACAATCAACCCATCAGTTTCCGCAGAGCCAACAGCGATATTCGTCTCAAAATAAAGACGCTTCAGCGAGGCGTCTAAAGTCTGGGTTCGGAAGGGGGTGAAATTGCTTGGCAAATCGGCGACCCGATAGACCTCCAGTTTGCGGTTCCACCCGTCGTAGACGAAGAAGTAACCGTCGTCGCTGTAAGCCACACGCGGGTTGGAAACACCCACCATTGTGCGCTGGGCAACCAGCTGGGGCGCGGAAGGGTTTGCCACATTGACCAACGCCAGCTCACCGTTCGAGCCTGTCACAAGCGCATAACCGCCTCCGACTGCCACATCGACTGCAAAGAAGGGAATCGATAGGGCACTGACTTGACCTGGACTGTAAGGATCGCTCACCGAGAAAATTTTGAAGTTATCCGCGCCCGTGCCAAATGCGGAATAGAGGTAGCCTGTACGCAGATCGAAGCGCTCAACAAAGGCAATATCTCCTGCTTGCTGTGGTGCAGCGGGGTTGGAAATATCGACTAACCGCACACGAGTACCTCCAAGCGGCTGATATACAAATGCCAGCACATTTCCACTAACACGGATACGGTCGGTGAGCCATGATTCAGGTGGTGTGGGGTTATTCGTCCAGAGGATATTGCTTGAGCTGCCTGCGAATTCAACGACGGTGAGGTTCCCACGGTGTGCTACGGCGAAGATGTTGGCATCCAGCTGGGCGATATCGCCGCAGTTGAGGCGGACTTCACGCAGCTGCTCTCGTACAGGCGCACTCGGCGAGCTGACATCATAAACACCGATTCCTAACTCTTCGGCGGTATAGACCCTGCTACCGCTTTTGACCGCTGCCACGGGCGCAGGCACGGTATAGGAGGCAAGCGGGAAAGGGTTCGTGGGATCGGACAGGCTGTAGAACCGATAGAACGATCTGCCCGAGGTCAGGAGGCGTGCCGACGCGCTGTCCACCCCTTGTACACGTCCCAACTCCCACAATGCCACCTGATTCGGCGCACTGGGATTGCTCACATCCACAATTTGGACAATCCCCAGCCCATTCGAAAGGTAAAGGTAGTTGCCATACACGGCTATATCTGCGGTGTAGTTGGTGCTGAAGGTGCTTTGAAGGCTGGGCGAATCGGGGTTGGTGATGTCGAGGATATGGACAGCAGGCGAACCGAAACCGCTCATTGCGTACAAGCGAGTGCCGGATGCCACAAGCTCCGTGATATTGCCCGACAGGCTCACTGAACTGAGACGGGTCGGGTTGTCAGGCTGACTTACATCCCAGATTCCGAGGCCGTTGCTGCGCTCTGCCGTATAGAGGCGATTGCCCACCAACACACCGCCAGAAGCCGTCATGGAGACCGCGCGTACGATGGAGGGATTGGTGGGGCTGGACACATCCACCACCTGCATATCGCCCGACTCGGGGAACATATAAAGGTAGTTGCCGTTTTTGACAATTTGCAGAGTGGAGGGTACGCTGGAGGGCATCGCCCTATCGGCAACCAATGTGGGTGAGGCAGGATTGGAAACATTAACAACGGTCAAATACGACCTACTGGGGACGGCAATTGAGTCGTTGGCGATATAAACATAGTTACCCTCTTTGGTGATTGCTGTGCCATAACCCTGACGCCCTCCCGGAAAGGGCATCGAGCCGCGCAGAATCGGGGTTGTACCAGACAGCTCAATAATCAGCAAAAGATGACCACTGCTTAATCCGTACACATAGTTGCCTGTGAAAATGCTGGCGACACCAGGAGCGGGCGCACTGACGGCACCCAAACGAGATAAGACCTGCGTTTCACCCATTAAAATCGACAGCCCAGTCCAAAGAACGACGATCCAGCCCTTCACAATGCTCGATTGCCACCGCATCCGATAGCCTCCTTCCCGTTTGTGCTAACGGCAGCCACCAAAAGAGAAAGCCTATGGATTGGCTGACTTGCTTTAAATGATTGGCAAATGGTAACGAAATCTGGAGGCTCCCATCGACTCTGTGCGCATGAAAAGCTGGGTATTATCGGGTGGCATAGACCCATATTGCTGGGCAGATATAGAGCAGATCGTGGGGTAGGGCATCGGCGTGGGCAAGCGGGCGCGGGTCGTTACGGAACACGCGCACAAGACGATAATCGCGCTGTATCACTGCCATGAAGGCGCGATAGTCGGCTCGTCCGATACGCTTCACATCGCGCTCCTCGAAATCGCTAATCACCACATAATCAGGCTGCACACGCTGCAGTGCTGACACATCCCATTCAGGTGGCGCGAGGGCGATCAAACGATAGGGCGAGCGTGCTACATACATCAATTGTAAACGATCTTGCCAGCGCAGCTCGCCCGTGTCGGGATAAAAAGGTGGGGTGTAGAACCATGGCACCGTCGGGAAGGCAACGGTGCATCCCGCAGGCACATGCGCTTCAAACCATCGTATCGCTTGCTCACGCGGGTCGGGGCGCAGCATACAAGCCGTGAGCGCCGCCGTCCACCCCAGTTGCCACACCAGCGCGAAGAGGGAGGCAATCGCTGCACCCCGGCTGAGAAACGAGTGTCGCCATAGAAGCCCCGCAGGGACCAGCCATCCCAGCCCCAGCGCCAGCATCGGGTACAACGGGAAGGTGTAGCGTAAAAAACGCACCTCCGCGCTGCCAATCAGCGCAAAGTAAGCGAGTGAAGCAATCAGAATGCCTGTCGCCTCGCGACGGCGTATGCCCACCATTAGCCACCCCAGCACGCTGATCAGCAGGGGCAGCGCCCCGAAACCGATGGTCAGGTTCGGACGAATGTGAAACAGCCAGCCGGAGCCGGTGCGAGTGAATATCTCGCCGTGTCCGCGCTGGACATGGAGCAGTTCATAGCGAAAGTCGCGCCAGAACGCCTTTGGCTCCGCCCATGCGCCTGGGCAGACCAGCAGAAATACGCCCGTTGCAATGCCGAAGGCACCAGCGGCACAAGCCATTGTTCGAACGAAGGGGTGGCGCTCGCCGTGTGCCCGCAACCAGAAGCTTATCAGCGGCGCAAGCAGCACCAGCCCTGCATTATATTTGCACCCCGCCGCACATCCTGCCCAGACAGCACCCCACATCAGCGTTCGCGTGGGGCGTGCTGTATCAAACAGCGCCACCGACGACCAGAGCGCCAACGCCACAAAGAAGATGGTGGGCCCATCGACCGTCTGGAAGTGCGAATGGATGACGAACGCCGGCGCGAACGCCATCGCCAGCCCCGCCACCCAGCCTGCGCGCTCGCTCGCCATGCGTGCCATCGTTCGCGCCACCACCAGCGCCGTACTTGAACTCATCAGCGCGACCAGTATCCGCGCCCACCAATGCGCCGCTGCACGCCATTCAGCAATTTGCAGGGCATCAGCATTATCGGGCAGGGCAGGCAAAAGACCAATCGCCGCCAGCCAGTGCAGCCAGATGCTCCATAAATAGAGCGGGAGCGAGCCGTAGTTGTAAAAATGAGGCAGCCAGTCGCCCGCGTAGGGGTTCAGGTTAAAATAGCTTACCGCCAGTACCAGCCACTCATCGGGGTGATAAGAAAAGTGGTGTTGCGCGTTCGGCAGTCCCCAGCCGATGCCGATCAACCGTATTCCGAACGCCACACCGAACAATAGCCCTGCACCCAGCCAGCCTTTCCCCTGCACAGCGCGATTGTACCCCCAGAGAAAGCCCCTCCAGAGGACAGACATTGCCTTGCTCAACGGCAGGAATCGAAACATAGCCCACGAATAATCGATATTGCGAGATTCGGGAGGTTGCCATGCGACAGGCAGAGGGAAAAGACAAAGGTCAACTACTTGCTGCTTCAGCGCAGCAAGTACGCCAGCATGGACTGAGCGAGGACGACGCCGACGATGTGCTGCAGCAGGCACGCATTCGGTACTTCTTGCGCCGCCATGTGGACTATCTGGATGATGCCGAACCACAACCCGCGCTGATGAACACGATCATAACGGGGGTCATTGTAGACTCTCAGCGCCAGCGTGCCCGACGCCTTCGAGCGGAACAACAATTTGCCGCGACACATACACCCTGCTTTGACGAGAGCGCCCTGCATGACCAGCTGCTGGTCAAGGAACTGTTAGCACGCTTGCCAGCGCGGTGGAGAATGGTGGCGGACTGGCTTTTGGAGGGATTATCTTGGCGAGAGATTGCCCGGCGTTTGAACCGTCCAGTGGGAACGGTTTCCGTGCAGTTTCGGCGGGCGTTGGAGAAAGTTTGCAAGGAACTGGGCATCGTGTGTCGAAAAAGTGGTTTGTCGAGCGGTATTAAGGATGGAAGTGTGCAGAGGCGAAGAGGCACTTCCAGAAGGAGGCGAAGCGAGGCGAAGGCAGAAGGTGTTGCAGATGAGTGCGCTGATGTTGACGATAGCGAACCTGGTGATGCTGCCAAACACCCTCGCTGCCATAGGCGAACTCAGCGGAGGGGGCAAGATGGCAGTTCGTCTTGATCCTGGTAAAGGTTGCGGTTGTTCCGGCGGTTTTGTCTCTCTGGACGAGTCCCAGCTGAAGCAACAGTAGTTTGATTCGGCTTAATGAAGAAGTGATTGAGCATGAGAAAGAAGTTATTATTATTAGTAGGCGCAGCGTTCTTCGTGACAACCAGCTTAGTGGTGTGGTGGCTACTTAGGTTAAAATCCTCTGAGCCACCTCCTGAGCGAGATCCTTTCTTGAGATCAATCCAGCTAATGGAAAAGCCAGAGGAACAAACTTTTTCGCCTCAAGAGTTCGAGGAGCTGGTGCAGTTTGCTGCGCACCCAAATGAACTGATACGTACCCATGCACTGGTAGCGCTTGCGCGCTGCCAGTTAGGGTCGCAAAGATCGCGTGCTCTTGAGATTATGCGCAAAGCACTTCAAGACCCCTCAGATACGGTGCGTATGTTTGCTCTGAAAGGGCTTGCAGAATTAGGAGGCTCAGAGGATATTCCACGAGTGGAGCCGTTCCTCAACCATCCAAATCCCTTAATGCAATCGCGGGCACGCAAAACGCTTGAAATGTTGAAAAGAAAGAGCCAGACCAGTAAGTTGCAATCACAAAAAAACCATCGTGTTGCAGGAGGGATATAACAAGAGGCTATGAAAAGAGGAAAACAACGCCTATTTGGGATTTCAAAGGGTTTTACTTTGATGGAACTGCTGGTGGCACTGGTGATAATCGCAATGGTCTTGGGACTCGTTCTGTCAGTCATCGTGCATACCCGAGAATCTGGCTGGTCACGGACTTGCCTCAACAACCTGAAGCAGTTAGGCACAGCTTTTCAAATTTATTTACAAGATTATGATGGAACCTATCCATCCGCGATACGCTCCTACCCCGACCGTAGTGCATGGGTGGCGATGCCTGAACCGTTCATCAGGCTCGACCGCCCTGCTCGACCTGAGGAAGGATCGCTCTATCCTTATGTCCGCAACCATGAAGTCTATATCTGCCCCGCAGATCCATTAGGAAAACGACTTCGTCTTAGCTATGCAATGAATAATAAATTAGGAACCTACCCAGACATCATTCCGAATATCCTTGATTCTCAAATTTTTAATCACTCAAAAACTGCGTTATTAGTAGAGGAACCTTTTAATCCACACTATCACTCTACTGCCTTTGCTTCGGGCGAGCTTCGATGCTTCTCGCCGGCTCAACCACTCCCATGTCATCCAGAAAGAATTTGTGGTGAGTCGTATTTTCCGTGCGGATGTCTTGGACAGCTTGCCTGTCGGCATGTGGGCAGAACCACCCATGTCCTTTTTTGCGATGCTCATGTGAAGACCTACTCGCCTGGCGGGGTACAACTTGGCATATTTTTTCCCGAAATATAGGCTGTAGGGCAGCAAAAATTTGCCAGCCTATCCGTGAAAGGTGGCAGTGCTGCCCAATCAGGGGTAATGATTACTTAGAGATAGCGTAAGCGTTGAATAAGTCGGTGGGGAGGGTACGGCAATATCGGCAGCTCATCAAGCGTTTGGATAGGGAATTTTTCAGTATCGAGGTTAACAAATCAGTGATTTTGGTCGTTAATAGAGATGAAGGTTCCGAAGAGGCTACTCTGGAACGCTCGGAGATGAATCACTTTCCTCCACACCTTTTTGACTATGATGTGAAACTTTATTTGCTTCGTGTTCGTTCCTAAACAGTCTCTCAGAGGGTTGACATTCGCAATTTATACCAGGTAAACTATCCCTGCAAGCGGAACGGGATCGGTTCCGCGAAGGGAGGTGAAATCATGTATCAGCAAGGACGCGCTGGCAAGGGAGGCGGGTGGCGGTGGTACGGTTCTGTGATGGTGCTCGCGATAGTCGCGAGTGTAATGGCGCAAACCTCGCCTAAGCATCGAACAGTAGTCTATTGTGTGGAGAAGCGAGAGACCATTCCGGCACCCACAATCTTTGAGGTGAACCGCCAGCTGCAGCCGCGTCAGCGCGTGCTGGTTCAGCAGGGTGCGCCGGGCATCAAGCGCAGTCGCTGGCGTGTGGTGCAGTGCAACGGGCGCATCTTAGAGCGTCAGCTGCTGGAACAGGAAGTGGTGCAGCCACTGCAACCCTGTATCTACCATGTGGGCGTCTATCACCATATCGCCTCGCGTGGTCAAGTAGCGCGTGGCACCAGCTTCCGCACCACACGCATTCTGGAGATGGAGGCGACCGCCTACACCGCGCATCGCAGTGGCGGCGGCACTGGCACAGGACGCACCGCATCGGGCTTGCCCGCCGGCTACGGGCTGGTCGCCGTCGACCCGCGCGTAATTCCCTTCGGCACCGTGCTCTATATTGAGGGCTATGGCATGGCAATTGCGGCGGACAAAGGGTGTGCTATCAAAGGGCACCGAATTGACCTCTTCTTCCACTCTCGCCGCGCTGCCCTTCAGTTCGGACGACGCCGCGTGCGCGTAAATATCCTGACAAAGGGTGAGTAGCCCGTGATGAACCGCTCAGATGATAGCAGGAAAATAAAAGTGCCCTGACGAATCGTCATTATGGGTAGGAGGGCAACGATGCCTGCCTTGCAGATAGTTCGGCAACCGAGCCTGTTCGCACAACATCCTGCGAGGAGAGCTAAAACCCGCGCAGGCACTCTGGCACGGGGGGGGGCGCCATGAACGACACCCTTCTCTACCCCGACGAGCCACCCCGCGACCTGCCACCCGACCTGCAACAGGCAGTACGCAAAGCACTCGCGGCAACCCACTGCTTGAACCCACCACCCCGCTACGACACCCACTACTGGCGCGAAGAGCGAGAAGCTATTGCCAACTGCGCCGTGTGGCAAGCGGCCCAAGCCTACCGTGCCGACACGGGAATCTCGCGGGAAGCACTTGCTTTGCTGTGTGCCCTCCGAGCGATTTATACCGAATGGAGGCGTTTACGGAAGCTGGACGAGCCGCTGGTGCCGATGCCTGTGGATGCCGAGACGGGCGACGAGGTGGAGTTTGAGGATGCAGAGGCGTTGGAGGCGATAGAGGGACATCTGTTGTGCGTGCAGGTGCGGGAGGCGTTGGGGCGTTTGAGTGCGGAGGAACGGCAGTTGGTGGCGTGGTACTTTGGCGAGGGATTGAGCGAGCGGGCGATAGCGGCGCAGTTGGGCTGTTCGCACATGACAGTTCACAGGCGGTTGCGGGTAGCGTGGGCGCATTTGTGTAGGGAGTTAGGTGTGGAGTGTGAATTTGCTGGGCAAGAAGGCAAAAAATCCCCGAAAAGGGGGAAAAATTGGGATGAAAACGGGTAAAGAAGGGGAAAAGGGTGTTACAAAATGGCGGGTTTTGACTACATGTATTATAGGAGACGGTGAGCCGAACGCAAGCGCAGACCGAACGAACATCTCGCCCTTGGCTGGGGCTGCTCCTCGGTGCAGGCTTCGGGTGGCTGCTGATGGTTGGCTACGCCGAGCGCCGATTAGAAGGCAATCGCCTCTGGTTAGCGGGAGCGACCTATGACGCAGGTGTGGTACGCGCGGGAAGCGTGCTGGAGCATCGGGTATGGGTGATCAATCCGATGGCTCAGACCCTGCAGCTGGATGTGGTGCCGCACTGTGGTTGCACCGTGGTAGAGGAGGCGAAACAGGAGTTGCCGCCTTTCTGGATTGTGCCGTTGACAGTGCGGGTGGACACAACGGGCAAGTCGGCAGGAGAGCATCTCCAGCGTGTGGAACTGATTGTGCGGGATGGTCGGTACAGTTGGCGTGAGGCGATTACGGTTCGGTTCACGGTGCAATCCGCCTCCAAATCACGATAGGAGGCGATGACGATGAGGAGACAATTGTCGGTCGTGGCGAAGTGGCTGATACTGGTCGCAGGGGCTGCAGGGGTTTTTCTCTTCACTGCTGCCCCAGGAGGAGGTTGTGGCATATGCACGACCCAGCGAGTATTGAGATGTGATGTGTCGGTGTGTGGTCCCTTCCCCGCTTGCAGCGGTTGGTGCGAGTGTGAGGAATGGAACTGGCGATGGTGCCACGGAAGTGGTAAGGATTGCTCTGGAACCCATGTGGGAAATGTTCCCGTTACTGTCCATGACGGCTTCTGCGATGTCGGGTCTTCATCCTGCATCTGCAGAAGAACAGGAGTATCAACGAAGGTATTGCGTCCCAAAGATATCTGCACACCCTGTCCTTGACAGGAGAATAACATGCGTCTTGTTAGCCTCGCTGTACTGATAAACCTGCAGTGGGTTCTCGCGTGGGCAGGCTCCTTACCAGAGGAGCTTGTCCATGCCCTTCAGCGGCGTGAGCAATTTTATCATAATCGCCGCATTCTCTTTCGTGTCGATCTCCAGCACCATATCTTCAAACCACATCCTAGGCAGCACGAATCGACCTATCTGTTAGAAATCCTACGCACCTCCAACGCAGTCAAGGTACGACAACAGCCTTTTCACGGAGAGCCAGTTCGCACAGCACAAGGCGCCCTGGTACGTTTTAGCTTGCAGCATGGGTGGACCTCGGAATGTTATCTTGATCAGCGGGTGACCGTGTTGAGTGATCCGAGTGTGCTCTTCCCACCTGATGCCCAATCGGTAAGCCAAGCAGATATGATAGCAAACATTCAGCGCAATGGCGCCGCAGATCTTTATGGAAGCCCAGGCTGGGGAAGCCTTTGTCAAGAGGCGTGTGGTGTGCGTGGTATTTTTACAATCGGATTAGATGCGACCAAGCTCTATCGTGCCTCATGGGAGCAGGTAGAGGTGCTGGGCGATCGATGGGTACTACGCGGGCGAGCGAAGGCAAAATCGTTTGACCCCTCATTGCCCACAGAGGACTTTCCCGATGTTTTGCTCAGAGTGGAGCTGCGCAAACCCGACGCACTTGCATTGAAGTTAGAGGTGCTGGTTCCTTTCAGGCGCAAGGATATGTGGGTACGGCATGTTTTTCGCACCATGCATTTCAAGAGGATTGAGAAACTCGCGGTTCCCAGCGTAGTTCAGTATACCATAGACGATGCAGAACGAACCAGAGAGAGTCGAATAACCTTTGAACTGGTTCATTTGGGTAGCCTAAAGGAGCCACTTCAGCTGGATTTGCCCTTAGGAACAAAGGTATCCGATGAGCGGCTTGGTACTTTAATCAATTACCCATGGGGTGGTCAATTACTCAGCGAGGAGGAACTCAAGCAACTCGCCTATCAGCAGGGCAATCTAATCCCACCGAACACGCCCCGACGCCGCTACTCGCTCTGGCTCTTTGTGCCTGCTGCGCTCTTCTTCCTTGCCGCTGCGTACCTTTATCTGAAGGGGAAACGGAGATGAAAACGCACCAACGCGCGTTCACACTGGTGGAGCTGCTCGTGGTGTTGGGCATCCTCTCCCTGCTCGCTGCCTTGCTCTTCCCTGTGCTTGCCGAAGCCCGCGAGAACGCCCGCGCCAAACGATGCCTGACCCAAATCCGACAACTCGCCCAAAGCACCCTGATGTATCTGAGCGACTGGGACGACGCCTACCCCTTAGCCGCCTACATCAGCCAGCACAATCGGCAACCGTGCCTCTTTACCCTCTATCACGAACTCGTGCCCTATATCAAAAACAAAGAGATTGTAATCTGCCCCTCTGACCCCGACCCGATGGATGTGCAGGCGGTGTTCGCGCAGGTAATGACGCTCTGCCCCGCGATGGGTTTCCGCCAGAGCAGTTATATGGCGAACTGGTGCCTGTTTGAGGCGGGTAGCTTGCCTCCGAACGCTTTTCATCCGCCTGTGCAGAGTGCGCAGGTGGAGTTGACTGCCGAGACGGTGATGTATTACGACGCGGTGATGGCGGGCTTGCCAAGCCTGACGCCTTATATTCAGGGCAGGCACACGGAGCGGGTGAATGTGGCGTTTACGGACGGGCACGCGAAGAGCTGGAAAACGCGCCAGGGCGATGGATGCTTCACCCGTGGCGATGGCAGATTGGCAAACCAGTATTGCCTACTGGAGGTTTCGGCGTACTATCAGGGGGGACCGCATTGCGAGAGCAGTCTGTTTGGGTTAGCGAGTCGGGACGGTCAGGGGCGGTTGTGCTGGCGTTGTCCGAACCGTCCGCGAGGGAGTGCGTGGCATATTGCGGGTAACTGTGGGGACTGAAAAGCGGGTTGTGCACGAGTTTGGGTGGCTTACCATCAGCGCGGTGTTGACAGGGCTGGCGTTTGCGCCTGTGGGGTGGAGGTGGACACTGCTTTTTGCGCCTGCGCTGTGGCTGGCGTGGTTGCGTGGGGGCGCTGGGTGGCAGAATGCGTGGCGCGGTTTCTGGTGGATGCTGGTCTACGGTGCGACGGTCAGCTGGCACGCGTCGCCGATTTTTGCCCAGCAAGCGCACGCGGAGTGGCTGGGAGGGATCGCGTGGGCGCTTGCGTTGCTCTGGTTTGGGCTGTGGGGCGCGCTGTTCGGTGGACTGATAAGCGTGCTGCGCCTGCAAGGGTGGCGTTGGGTGTTGGTGGTCGCAAGCCTGTGGACAGGGGTGCAGTGGGCGCGGAGTTTAGGCGCGTTAGGCTTCCCGTGGGCGATGCTGGCGTTGGGGCTGGCAAAGACGCCTCTGCTGATGCAACCTGCCGAGCTGGGGGGTGTCTGGCTGGTGGAATGGCTGCTGATAGTGTGGAATGGGGGGCTGGTGCTGGTGTGTCAGAAACAGAGCCGTGTGGCAATCTGGGGACTGGGGAGTATCGGCGTTCTGTGGGTGGGGTTCAGCGCGTGGAGTCTCGGGCGATACCGTGATGCGACCGAGATGCAGATGCCTGTTGCAGTGGTACAGCATCAGGCGGAAACACCCTTGAAAGTCTTCGCGCCAGCAATCTTTGATGAACAGGTGTCGCAATGGTTGCAGCAGGCATCGCAGCGAGGGGCACGCTGGGCGGTCTTTCCTGAGGTTGCCGAGCCATACACGCTCACCGAGACCGCGGGAGGCACGGCATCGAAACGCCTGCACCGCTGGCGGCAGTGGGCCGAACACCATCGGCTTTCACTGCTGATGGGTGCGAGCCGATTCGACGGCAAGGACTACAACAGTGCGCTGGGGTTTGCCCCTTGCGGAGCCTTTGCCTGTTATGACAAAGTGAAGTTGATGGCGTTTGTGGAATGGTCGCCTCCAGAGCCGTTTGCGCGATGGCTTCGCGGATTAGGCGTGGCGAAGCGTTCGCTGCAGAGGGGGGAGCAGGTGCGAGCACTACGGCTAGGGCAGGAGCCGCCTGTCGGGACGCTGTTGTGCGTGGAAAGTTTGTTTGGCTGGGTAGCGCGTGAGCAGGTGCGTACAGGGGCGCAGTGGCTAACGGTGATGGCGAACGACCAGTGGCTGATTGGCGACGCGGTACGCCAGCAATACGCCGATTTCTGCGTGGTGCGGGCGATTGAGACGCGGCGTTGGATTGCGCGGGCATCGTCGGTGGGGATTAGCGGTTTCTACGCGCCGACGGGGGAACTCGTCGCCTCGCTGCCGATGAGCAAGCCGGGCGTGTTGGTGTACCCGATTGTGCCCTGCACCGATCAGACCATGTATGTCCGTTGGGGCGACTGGTGGGTGTACTTGTGCCTCGCCATCGTGGGGGTATCCTCCCTGAGGCGTTTGGCGCGTGGGATTTTGGAGGAATGGGGGTGAAAGTGGTTATAATTTTTGCGGCTGAGTGGCATGTATTCAGTAGGGGCGGGAATGTATGAAAGGGAGTTAAGCGAGCTGCGTCAAAGGTTAAACAAACTCGCAGCGGAGCAGACCTCTCTGCCTTTGGACACTGAGCTGGCTTGGGGTGAGCTTCCAGAAGAGATTTGTCAAGAGATTGTGCGCAATCTTCAGGCAAATGGTTATGCGGTTTCATTAGGGCATCTGGCTCGTTCGAAGATCAAGTTAGGCATAATGCTTCGCTTGCAAGTGGCGTCTGTGTTCCCAGACAAGGCTCTCATCGAGTGGCTTCCTTTTGGGGGAGACTAGAGACTATGGACCGATTCACAGTTATGAGGTTTCGTTCAACTTGCCATAACTTAGCCGAACACTGCCTGATTCCAGGGTGGGCATAGCGTTTTGTGGTGGAACTTTGCTTTGCCCTACCTGACCGTTCAAGGGAGCTTATGAAGTGCACCGCGAAAAAGGATTGGGGACGGCTTAAGCGATTTCAGCGAATAGGGCGCCAGCCAAGTAGCTCTTCCAGCCGGCGCACGAGGGTGGGCAGGGGTAAGCCGACCACATTGAAGTAGTCACCATGCACATGCTCCACCAACAGCGCACCATATTCCTGGATGCCATACGCGCCCGCTTTGTCGAACGGCTCTCCTGTGCTGATATACCAGTCGATCCACTCGTCGCTCAAAGGGCGGAAGGTGACGCGCGTGCGTGGGGCATCCAGGGTCATTTGGCGTGTGGTGCCATCCTGCCGTAGCAGCAGACACAGCGCGGTGATGACGGTGTGGGTTTTGCCTGAAAGCAGGCGCAGCATCTGGCGAGCGTGGTCTGGGCTTTCAGGCTTGCCCAACACCTGCCTGTCCAGCACCACCAGGGTGTCTGCCGCGATGATGAGCGCATTGGCATAGATGGGCGCGACCGTTTCCGGCTTTGGCACGCGCCAATCGCTTGGCGAGGCGGGCGGGGGTAGCCGTAAAAGGGGTCAGCCGTTCTTCAATACGCGCCGGATGAATCTCGAACGGCTGCCCCAGCAAGCGCAACAGCACTTGCCGCCGTGGCGACTCCGATGCCAGCACCCACGGGATCACGCTTCCCTACAGAATCTCCGCCGCGGTGATGATGCTTTGGGCGATCTCTTTCATTGTTTTGTTTTGGTTGCGTGCCATGAAGTGGATGCGCCGAAAAGCTTCCGATTCGCTCAGCCCCAGCCGATCCATCAAGATGCCTTTGGCACGCTCGATGAGTTTGCGCGTTTCCAGTGCCTCCTTTAGTTCGTGCACCTCCCGATCCTTGCTTTGTATCTCGCGGAAGCGGGCGAGCGCGACGTTGATTGCGGGCGCAAGTTCCTGCTTGCGGAACGGTTTCAGCAGGTAGGCGTAGGCGCCCGCCGCCGTTGCCTGATTGATCAGCTCCTCTTCGGCATAGGCAGTGAGGAACACGATTGCACAGGGGTGCTGCTGCACGATTTGGCGCGCGGCCTCGATGCCGTCCATTAGCAGCATACGAATGTCCATAATCACCACATCTGGCTGGGTCTGCAGGGCAATGCGCACCGCGTCCTCGCCTGTCTCCGCTTCACCGATTACCTCATAGCCCAGTTGTTCCAGCTGGGTTTTCACCATTAAGCGTGTGAGTTCCTCATCCTCCGCGATCAGCACTCGGACAGGGGATTTATAGGGTTCCATCATCTTTCTCCCTCCTACTCTACGATATTCGCTCCGCTCGTCGTGCGATGAAGGCGCGTGCCATTTCCAGTTTGCCTGCCGTGGTGTAGCAGGGGTCGGCAGGTGTCAGGGGCAGCTGCACCGGTTCACCGGTAAATGCCGACTGGTAGATTGCCGTAATCAGCTCCAGTGAGCGGCGTCCCTCCACGCCGTTCACTGGGGGCTGCTTCCCTTCGCGCACACACCGCACAAAGTCATGAATCTGGGCTGAATGCCCTGGGAAAGGTGGCTCTTCCACCTCGCGACAGGCTTCGGCAATCTCGGTCAACCGCTCCTCATAGCGGGAGTACGGTCGGAAGGGGAACATCTGGATACTGCCGTGCGTGCCTAAAATCATGATGCGACTGACATCCGACTCCAACTCGGCGGCGGTGGAGGCGCAGAAGCTGGCGTGCATGTAGGGCGTGTGCCAGGACAAGCTGGCCAAGCACCAGTCCTCCACTTCGATTTCGTGGGCGACGGTGTCGATGGTTGCCTGTACAGTGCGGGGCATCCCCAGCAGGTGCACCAGCATATCGACATGGTGGGAGGCTTGATTGATGACGGCGCCGCCCCCCTCGGTTGACCAGCGTCCGCGCCAGCTGACCTCGTAATAGACGGGGCGCCGCCACCAGAGGCAGCTGACCTCCGCATAGAAAGGCGAACCAATTAGCCCACGCTCCAACACCAGCCGGGCGCGGCGCGTGTCCGCCTCGTAGCGGAGCTGAAAGATCGAGCCGAGCAGTCGCCGGGTGCGCTCGGCGGTCGCAATCATGGTATCGGCTTCCTCGAGGCTAATTGCCATCGGCTTTTCCACCAGCACATGCTTGCCCGCTTCCATTGCAGCGATCGCGAGCGGCGCATGCAGATGGTGAGGCGTGCAGATGCTGAGGAGCTGAATGTCTTCGTGGCGGAGCAGCTCTTCCGCCTCCGTGGTCCAGAAGGGCACCTGATGACGCACCGCAAATGCTCGCGCGCGATCCTCGTCAATATCCGCCACGCCTACCAGTTCCACACTGGGCGCGAGCTGCGCATACGCTTTCGCATGAGCCCCTGCGATTCCGCCTGCCCCGATAATTCCGACACCTAAGCGTTCCATGCCCTTGCTTGTCAAGCAAGCCCCGCCGGCACGGGCTTGCCTTGATGCCTTTTATTTTACCCGTTCTTGCAACCGAATGCAAGGGGTTGCCCTGCTTCAGCAGGAAGATCGCCCGAAAAAAGGTATAATCTAAGTTTGATGGGTGCTGTCGGAGGTGGAGCCGAAATGGTGCGATGGAGCATTGCCACACTTGCGCTGATGGGATTGCTGGGCTTCAACGGCCTTTTGCCAGAGGAGTCGCCCGGCAGAGACAAAATTCCTTCTCTTACTGGGCTGCACTGGCGTAATCTGGACGGCAAGGCGATGCGGTGGAGCGACCTGCGCGGTTCCAAAGCGATTGTGTTCCTGATGCTCTCCTCGCGTTGTCCCGCCGTGCCCCGCTACGCTCCTCGCCTGAACCGGCTGTACGAGACCTATGGTCGCCGCGGTGTGTTGTTTATCGGTCTCTACCCGGAAGCGGATGAGAATCTCGACAAAGTGCGCGACCATGCTCGGCGCATGGGGTTCCGATTCCCGGTGGTGTTGGAGGGTGCAGCTGCGATTGCGCGTGCTCTGCAGGCGACGCATGTACCGCAGGCGTTTGTGCTGGACTCGCAGGGGCGCGTTCTTTATCAGGGCGCGATCGATAGCGTCATTAAGCGCGAGGTTGCGCAACATCACTACTTGCGGGATGCGCTGGAGGCGGTTCTAAGCGGCAAGCCTGTCAAAATCGCCCGCACGACGGTGGTGGGCTGCTTCTTGAGCCTGCCGGAGCAAATCGTCTCTTCCACGCCGCGTGTGACCTTCGCGGAACATATCGCCCCAATCCTGTACGAGAACTGTACCACCTGCCACCGCCCGGGTGACATCGGTCCCTTCCCCTTGCAGACCTACGAGGATGCCAGACGCTGGGCGAAAGAGATTAAGTTTTACACTCAGAACCGCCAAATGCCTCCTTGGAAGCCTGTGCTTGGCTGGGGCGAATTCCGTGAGGCACGCCGACTTACCGACGAGCAGATTCGTCTGATCGCCGAATGGGTCGATTCGGGCATGCCCGCGGGTGATCTGTCGCGTGCGCCCAAGCCCCCGAAGTTCGAAAAGGGCTGGTACTTTGGGGAACCCGATCTGGTGCTGGAAATGTCCGAGGAGTACGAGTTAGATGGCATAGGCGGTGACGAATACCGCTATTTTGTGATCCCTGTGGAGTTGCCCGAGGACGTTGCGATGGAAGCCATCGATATTCAGCCGGGCAATCGTGAGGTGGTTCATCACGCGAATGTGTTCGTGGACCTTTCGGGCGTAGCACGCAAATTAGATGCGGAAGACCCTGCGCCTGGCTATGCCCGTTTCGGTGGTGGCGGTTTCATTCCTGCAATGATGCTGGGCGGCTGGGTGCCTGGTATGCGCCCGATGCAGCTGGATCCCGGCTATGCTGTGCTGCTGCCGCGCAAGTTCGACTTGGTGCTGCAGATCCATTACTTCAAGCGAGGCAAGCGCGAGAAGGATCGCACGCGTGTCGGGCTGTACTTCTCCCGCGCGAAGGAGCTGAAGCCCGTGCAGCTGGTGGTCATCGGTAATACACGATTTGTGATCCCACCGGGTGCGAAGCGATACGAGATTCGTACCCGGTGGCAGACACCCGCTGATCGCCCCGTCTACGCGCTGGCGATTATGGCACATATGCACCTCATTGCGCGTGGGTGTGAGGTGGTTGCCCACACGCCTGATGGACGCACTATCCCGCTGCTCAAGATCGACGATTACGACTTTAACTGGCAGCAGACCTACTTCTACAAGCAGCCTGTTGAGTTGCCACCGGGCACCGTGATTGACGCGGTGGGTTGGTATGATAACTCATCCGACAATCCGAACAACCCGAGCAACCCGCCCCGCGAAGTGCGCTATGGCGAGCGTACCTATGACGAAATGTTCTATATCTTTCTTGCCATTCATGACCCAAAGGCGAAGGGATCCTACCTGATTCCTGCTTCTTTATGATGGATGGAATACCCAGCGCCCGCTGAAAGCTCCTCGCTGGAGAAAAAGTGCATGAAGAAACCTCCTCGCGGGCGACTCGTCTAAGGATTGGAACGATGGGAGCAGGGATGTTGCGTAGACCGATCTGGCTGGCATGGCTGCTGTTCTGGGCAGCCTGCCATGCCCAATTTTATCGCAATATCGTTAATCGCCCCTTCGAAACGGTCAGCAACGGTCCGCAGAATGTGATTGTGGTCGATGTAGATCGGGTGGGGCGGTCGCCAGAGGCGGTTGACCGGCTGATTCGGGAGCGGGTGGAGCGAGTGACTCGTGCGCAGATGGCAAGTATCCGTCCCTTGATCCGCCTCTACAAGCAGATGGGGCTGCTGTCACCAGACTATCGGCTGCCCATTTTCCACACGGTGGTGCTGCGTCAGCAGGGGCGTCTGATGCTGCCCACGCGCACACGCGACGGCGGGCTGGGCAACGGTACACTGACCATTCAGGTTCAAGATGGGGATAATCCCTTTCCACCTAACTATAAAAGTTTTCTGCAGAATGTTGCAAATGGTGTGCTCCCGCTAGTGGAAGCGGAGTATGGCAGGGCGGCGCGCACGCTTGCCATCACTGTGATCAATTATGATGACCAGATGGGCGATCGCGATGCAGTGGTTGGCGGCATCTACGATGTGAGCAACAGCCGATTCCTGTTCGCGATTTATACGGCGCCTGAAGCAGCTGCGGTGAACTTGCTTTATCTGATTGTGCGGGCGTTTCATGCGGATGTCGGTTTCGCCTACGACGCCTGGGAAGAGGGTTTCGCGCGGGCGGTGACGGCGCGTATCGCCCGCGGCAGCGCGTTTCGTCAGCTTGTGGGCGGCAGCGCTGATATCATCAATTTGACAATCGATCAGAACTACGATGTACGTCCCTACTACGATGCGTGGAATCAACCTGTGTTGGGCAGCCCGGGCTTCATCGCACCGTCGCTGCGTCAGGCGCCCATCCAGCCTGGCACCATCGGCGGGCTGTGGTTGGTGCGCTATCAGATGGCAGGCTCCGTCTGGCTCAAGCTGGCGACTGAATATCCAACCTTTTTTCGCGAGTTCAACACTCGCTACTACGCACAGTACACGCCTGGGCTGGAGGGCAATATCCCCGCGTTGCTGAACATCGCACGCCAGACCCTGACCGCGATTTCGAGCAACGCCAACCCAACGGTGGAGGGTGTGCCCTTCGACCAATGGTATCGCCGACAATACATTCTGGACACCAGTGTGACCTACGGGCGCAAGCTGTATGCGCAGATGTTTCCTTACATCTCCAACCCGCAGCCCGACGAGCAGGCGGTGTTCACTGTGTTTTTAACCTATTTCCAGACCACACATACCGCGGGTGGCGGTTGGGACGAAGCGTTGCTGAACGGCACATGCTACCCCATCTACTGGGACTTCCGCTACAATCGCCTCACGCTCTCGCCCCAGTATGAGCGCGTGGACATTCGGGTGGGCACAGGTACCGTCGTGCCCAGTTTCACCGGGGGTGCCGTCGCCAACCAGCGACTCACGGTCGATTTCAGTGTCGGCACCGAGAATGCGCAGGTCGTCTATCCGAGCAGCAAGGTGCAGGGGGTGAACTTCCGCAACAACTTCTTTGGCGTCGTCTATGGGCTGGACGACGGCAGGGTGCAGATCGATCTCGGGGCGGAACAGAAAACGGCGGAGGTTAGCAGCGGCGCATTTGGCGCGGCGTTTAGTGAGCAGACACTGAGTCGCGAACAGATTGCGCGTCTCACTTTCTTTGACACGCGGGGCGTGGAGGTGGGCAGGGTACAGGTCAACACGGGCATCGGTTTCCAGTTCGTTATTGTGCGCCTGCAGGCGGCGACCGACACTTTTCGCCTCGACCTGCCCGCTGGGCTGAGCATGTTCAGCTTACCTCTACGTTCCTACGAGACCGATTTTGCCAAACTGCTGAACCTGCCAGCGAACCAGTTGCGTCTGGCGCATTGGCGTCAGGAGCGGTTCAACTATACCTACTATCCCGAAGTGCCTGCCCCTGCCCCTGGCGTGGGCTATTTCATCCGCACCAGCAGCCCACTCAGTGTAACAATTCAGGGCGAATCTGCGCCCACTGATCGCGACTTCGCTATCGCGCTTCAGCCGGGCTGGAACCTGATCGGACATCCCTTCAAGGAGGCAATCGACTTGCGCACGGTGCGCGTGGTGCATCAGTTTGACGAGCCGGTGGTGTGGGAGACGGCAACCGAATCGATAGGGGGCGAAGCTCCGCTGGTAGGCAGTCGGGTATGGACACTGAGCGGAGCAGGCACCTATGTTTCGACGACACTGCTGGAGCCGGGCAAAGCGTACTGGGTACGGGTGCTGCGTCCAGAGGGTGTGACGCTCCTTATTCCCCCGCCCAGTCGGGGGCGATCGCGCGCTGCCCAGTCAGCCCGTACCGATGTGCAACCCGCATGGGCGATGGAGCTGACCTTGCAGTCACCCGCAGGAGGCGCGGTGGTTACCCTGGGGCTGGATACTCCAGCACGCACCCGTCATGCATGGGCAAAGCTCGAGGCGCCACCTGCCATGCCCGGCATGATCGCCTTCGGCATCCTGGCGAACGAGACTCCCCCATGGCACGAGGCTACCCTGCTCATTCAGGACACGCGACCGCTTGGGCACCGACAGGTGTGGGTCCTGCAGGTCGTGCCGGGTGAGGCGAATCGCGAGCATACCCTCACCTGGCACATTCCGAACGCGCGGCGCAGCTGGCGCATCACGCTCGAAAACCCGGTCACCGGCGAGCGCATCGATATGCGTCGCCAAGCTGCCTATCGCTTCACACCCGCGGGCGCGCAATCCCTGCGCGTGGTGCTGGAGCCCGACAATCGCCTGCCGGTGCGCATCGTAGGCGTGCAAGCCATCCCGACGCGCGGCAACCAGTTCACCATTCGGTATCAGCTGACGGGTGAGGCGACGGTGCGTGCAGAAATCCGCTCCGTGCGAGGCGAGACGCTGCGTGTGCTGCAACCTTCGCGGGCGGTTCGCGCGGGCGCACAGAGTCTTACATGGAATAGGCGCGATTCGCAGGAGCGTGCGTTGCCCCCCGGCTCCTACTTGCTCCATATTGAGGCGGTAGATAGCGAGGGGCGCGTCGCGCGCAGCGCAACGCCCATCTTACTGACGAGGTAGACACCGATGGCAAGACGGCGCATTACCCAGGGTGAGTGGCGAGCAGCAAGGAGCGAACGGCGAATGGCGAACGGATTTCATTCACTCGCTACTCATTGCTTACTCCTCCTTCTGCTAAGTATGGCGATACTCTTGATGAGCGCCTGTGGTGGTGGGGGCGGGCTGGGACCCGTCGCGGTGCTGCAGGGGCGTGTGGTCATGGTGAGCACGGGTCTGCCCCCTAATCCCGCGGCAACCGTGGAAGCGGGCGGCGTGCGCGCTACCACCGACACGCAGGAAGGCAGCTTCCGAATCAGCGTGCCCCCCACCACCACGCAGCTCATCGTCAGGGCAGCCGGTATGCCCAGCTTTACCTTCCGCTTGCCCACCTTGCAGGCAGGACAGACCTATGATCTGGGCGACCTCTACATCGGTCCTGAAACAGTGGTCGTGCGCGGGCGGATCGTGGACGCGCTAACCCAGCAGCCCGTTGAAGACGCCATCATTAGTCTGCTGGGACAACTTGCGCAAAGCGACAGCAACGGACGCTTCACTCTCAACGAGGTGGCTTACGACCCGAACGGCGTGCTGGATCCTCCGGGCACTGTCCAGCGCACGGGCTACCTGCAGCGAACCTTCGTAGTGGATCAACCTCCCATCGAGGGTGAGATTGAGCTGGGCGACATCCTGTTGCAGCCTGAAACAGACGACAATCCTCCCAACACGCCAGGCAATGTGCAGGGTATCGTGCAGGTGCCTAATGAGCCTGTAGTGGGCACGCGTATCGACCTCTTTTCGCCTCCGGATGCCCAGTTCCCCAGCGAATCGGTGGTTGTCACGCGTCAGAGCGGCGAGTTCCGCCTGTGGCTGCTGCCAGGCAACTACAAACTGGTGTTCATCAGTGTCAGCGGCAATCGTCGTGCCCAGCGCACCATCACCGTCACCAGCCTGAACACTATCCTCGACCTGGGTACCATTCAGCTGGAGTAAGCATGGGGCAGGCAGGTCTGTGTGTCTGACCCTTTAGCGCCCCACGCATCCCATCTGGGATGCAGTATTTAGGGCAATGGTGTATAATCTTTTGGAGATGGGAGCGAGGTGTCCGATGGAACCGATGGCGTTTGCTGTCATTCAGATGGCATATAAACTGGACGACTACAGCAGTCGAGAAGCCTTTCGCAGGCGCATCCTTACGCTCACTGGTGCCGCGCGCCAGCGTGTATCCCAGAAACCCCTGCTGGTCGCCTTCCCCGAGGATGTCGGGCTGGGACTTCTCTTTACCCAGGACTTTGAGCGCGTGCGCACCAGCAAGACGATGGTGGAGGCGGGCACACGCCTGATGGAGAAATATCGCATCAACCCTTTCAGCGACCGTGAACTGGGCAAGCAATCGAACGCCTTCCCCGTTGCCGTGCGCAAACTGATTCACCAGCTCAGTCCCTTCGTGGAGCGCGTCTATCACGAGACCTTTGCCGAGGCGGCGCGTATCCATCGCTGCTGGTTGGTGGCAGGCAGTGCACCGTTTGCCAGCGGCGACTGTGTGTTTAACACCTGCTATGTATATAACCCATCAGGCGACCGAATCCTTATTCAGCGCAAGGTGAACTTGGTGCCGCTGGAGCAAGAGGCAGGTCTGAACCTATGTCCTGCGGACGCGGATCATCTGACCCTGTTCGAGACGCCAGCGGGCAAAACGGGTGTGTTGATCTGCTACGACGCCTTTTTCAGCCCTTTGGTCGACATGATGGTCAAAAAAGGGGCGCAGCTTCTGGTGCAGCCCTCATTCAATCCGCTGCCGTGGACTAAAGAGCAGCGCGAATCTTGGGAGACCGGACTGCTCGCTGCGGCGCAACGCCATCCCCAGCTGATAGGGATTAACCCGATGGGCGTGGGACAGCTGTTTGATGTGGTCGCTGAGGGGGTCTCCTCCATCGTGGCGCACCGAGAGCGTACGCCAGACGGCACTGGCTACCTTGCCCGTGCCAAAAGCCATGACAAAGAGGAGATAATCACCTACCCCTGATGGACAGTCTTCGTTCCCTTCTTCCCTATCCCGAAACATAGGTATGATTTTTGTGGTCTAAACGGAGGGCATCTTATGAGGAGAAAGTTATGGGGTTGGATTATCGCGTTGGTGCTTGGGTTGGTCGCTGATGCGCAACAGCCTACCACGGTCAGCGTAAACGAGGCGGTGCGCTTAGCCAATCAGGGCAAGATTCAAGAGGCAATTGAAGCGTTCGAAGCACTCTATCAGCGTGCACCCGATAACAAAACCGTTGTGAACTGGCTGGGCTACCTCTACTTGAAGGTGGGTAAACCTGCGGAAGCCGTGCCCATGCTGGAAAAGGCAGTTCAGCTGACACCCAATAGCGCCGAGGCGTGGAACAACCTGGGCAATGCTTACCTCCACACCGGGCAGATTGAAAAAGCGATTGAAGCCTACAAAAAGACGCTCGCGCTCAAGCCCGATTCTGCCGACGCGCACTATAATCTCGCGAACCTGTATACAAAAATCAAGCAGTATCAGCTGGCGATTCAGCATTATCAACAGGCGATTAAGCTCCAGCCGCGCGACGCGAACGCCTATAACAATCTGGGCTATGTGTATCAGATGCAGCGATTGCCGCGTCGGGCGCTGGAAATGTATCGCAAAGCGGTGGAGTTGGAGCCTGGCAATGTTACTTTCCGTTATAACTACGCGTTGGCATTAGCCGATTTAGGTCAATACAAAGAGGCGGCGGCGGAGCTGGAGCGCGTAATGGCGAAAATGCCTGCCGAATCGGCGGGCTGGCTCAAACTGGCGGAATGCTATGCCCGCCTGAAGAACATTCCACGCGCCCTGCAAACGCTGCAGCGCGCCGTCTCGATGCACCCGAACCAGCCTGATCTGCATTATAATCTGGGCGTGCTACACTTGCAACAGGGCAATTTGCAGGCGGCAGCCAGTGCACTGCAGAATGCGCTGAACCTGCGCCCAGAGGACGCCGACGCATTAGCGCAACTTGGCTATGTCTACCTGCGCCAAAAGCGTCTGGACGACGCTATCGCCACCCTGCAGACCGCGTTGGAGCGCAACCCCAAGCTGAACGATGCGCGGCTCAATCTGGCAACGGCAAAGCGGCTCAAGGGCGAGAAAGAGGAAGCGATGCGACTCTACCGACAGGTGCTTGCCACCAATCCACAGCAGTTCGAAGCACGCTTGGCTCTGGGCGACATGCTGATGGAAACGGGCGACCTGAAAGGTGCGGAAGCGCAGTATCGCGCTGCTATCAAAATCAACGACCGCTCCGATATCGCATGGAACAATCTCGGACTGGTGTTGATGCGCACCAATCGTGTCGACGAGGCCATTCAGGCGTTTGAGAAGGCAGTGAGCCTGAACCCGAGGTCGCCCGCTGCGCTGAACAATCTGGGCGCAGCGTACGAGCGCAAAGGCAATATCGCGAAAGCAAAAACTTTTTATCGTCAGGCGCTTGCTGTCGACTCGCGCTTCGAGGAGGCACGCGCCAACCTGAAACGGCTGGGTGAATAGATCCACCTTGTCTTATGGGGTGGAATCACGAGAAAGGGGTTGGCGACGCGTATTCATGAGGCGCTCGATAGCCGCGGGATCGGAAGGCAAGGCGGCGCTGAGTTTAATCGCGCCCTGCTCGGTCATTAGATAGTCATCCTCAATCCGAATCCCGATGTTCTCCGTGGGAATGTAGACGCCTGGCTCGATGGTGAACACCGCGCCTGGCGGCAACGGTTGACCTGTTTCGGGGTCATGCACATCCAGCCCCACCGAGTGTCCCAGCCCGTGTTGGAAAAAGTGGTCGAGCGTATACTCCTTGCCATCCACATCCTTTGCGCGCAGGGGCGAGTTGCGCAGCGCCTCGCGTGCGATCCGATCCAGCTCGCGCATTGTGATGCCGGGCTTCGCCGCGCGTTCGGCTGCTTGCTGCGCGGTCAGCACCGCCTGATAGAGTGCGCGCTGGCGTGGACTGAACTTGCCTGATACAGGATAGGTGCGCGTGAGATCGGCAGCATAGTAGGAATATTCCGCACCGATGTCCACCACCACCAGGTCGCCCTTCTGCATCCGACGCCTGTTCGCGTTGTAGTGCAAGATACAACTGTTGGGTCCTGAGCCGATAATGCTTGGGAAGGCGTCGCGCTCGGAGCCGTTGCGTCGGAACGCTTCCTGAATCACCGCCTCCACTTCATATTCATACACGCCGGGCGCAATTTTGCGGGCAGCGGCGCGATGGGCATCGATGGTGGCGCGAATGGCAGCACGGATTAGGCGCAATTCAGCAGGTGATTTCTTTATGCGCAGCGCGGCGAGCAGCCGCTCTACCGAACCCGCTTGCACCTGCGGGTTCGCTTTATGCAGGGTCTGTTCCAGCTCCGCACTCCGCGCGAAGCGATTGAGCAGGATCTGCGGGTGTGTCTGGGCTACTTGCTTGAGGAAGTCGTTCAGTTCGCGCGTGGAACGCACTGATTGGATGCCTGTCGTGCGCTGGGTACGCTCGTTGGGTGCGGGCAGTTCCCCCTCAAAGAGGCGTGCCACAGGCGATTGCTCGCGCAAAAAAAGCACCTCGTGGACACCGAGAGGGCTATTCTCCGGGAGCAGCATTAGTACCGCGCCGGGCGCTTCGACACCGGTCAGGTACATGAAGTTGCTCTCCTGGCGGAATTTGAGGCGCACGGGGGTTGCGCTTTCGCCCGCAATAATAATGGCTTGTTCGCCCGCCGCTTCCCGCAGGGCATTACGACGGAGCGCGTACTCACTAAGCGGAATGCCCCACAGACTCGCTGGTTCCGAAACCGCATGCAGGCTGCCAAGAAGCAGCAGCCAGAGGCTAAACCACCGTGCCCATCTCCCTGCACGCATGGCGAGATTTTACCTCTACACCTCGCCCACATGGGCTGCCAGTGCGTTCAGCAGTCGGCGGCGATAGTCCAGATAATGTTCCTTCTCACGCGCGGAATAGACATGGTTCGTCAGCAGGATGACCGCCAGCTCCACTTGCGGGTCGAACAGCATCAGCACGCCGGTAAAGCCGGTGTGCCCCACACAGCGGGATGGGAACAGATCGCCGCGCGGCAGCAGAGGGTTCGGATGTGCAAAAAGTCCCAGCGTGTGCATGCCCAGTGGCTGCTGTCCGAGCTGGACCTGGGGGGTGAGGAACGCCTGCGCCGCATAGTAGGAGAGCAGCGGACGCCCCCCACGCAAAATCATCTGAGCGAACTTGATCAGATCCGCCAGGGAGCCAAACAGTCCCGCATGTCCCGCGACGCCCTCCATCGCATGGGCATTCTCATCATGGACTTCTCCCCGCAGAACCTGTCCCTCGCGCGATTCGGAGTTCGCCGTGGGCGCGATGCGCGATTGCCATTCTGGTGGAGGGCAATAGCTCGTGCTGTCCATTCCCAGCGGCTCTGCAATGCGCGTCTGAAACAGCTCCGTCTGGGAACGCCCATACACCCGCTCCAGAATCGCGCCCATCAGGATATAGCCCAGGTCGCTATAGGTATAGCCTGTGTTTGGTAGCCGCTCTAAAGGCGTTTGTAATGCGGCTTCGATCACTGTCTGATGACCCTGCGCCTGCCGATACAGTGGCTTCCACGCGGGTAGCCCTGCGGTATGAGTCAGCAGATGGCGCAGCACAACACCTTGTAGGTGTTTCGCCGCACCAAAGAAATGAATCACCGGGGTTTCCAGCGTGAGCTTGCCTTCTTCCAGAGCCAGGAGCGTTAGCATGGTGGTCGAAAGCGGTTTGGTCAGCGAGGCGAGGTCATAAATTGTGCTTGCGCTCGCCGGGGTCTGGTTTTCCGGGTCCGCATAACCCCACGCATTCTGATAGCGGACGCGCCCACCCATTAACACGGCACACACCGCGCCCGGAAAGACGCCCTGTTCAATTGCCTCCTGCACCAGTGTATCCATGAGGGTCATCCCGTCCTTGCCTTGTCTCTATTTGCGCAATCCACACTCGCGCAGCAGCACTGCTGCCCATTCTGCGTCTTCTCCTTTTAATGGCACAGGTGGATCCCGCTGATAGTCCACCAAACGGGCGTACGCTCCCTCCTCGTAACAGCGGTCAAACACAACTTGTAGGTTCAGCACCACATCTGGTTCGCCCTGAGCGAGAGGAACGCGGATACGCGGTAAACGCTGTCGCACATGAATTGGCCAGACCTCGTATCGCTGCCCTTGCCCGCCCCGATGTAAACAGACGATGTAGTCCCATTGAAGCCCGCGATGAAGGAGCGCTTCGCGTGTAATGGCGACAGTATGCTCGCCATGCCGCAGCAGGTCGATTTCTATCAAGCTGGTCTGGCTCGCCAGAAGCTCCCGTTGCTTGGCTAAATAAAGGCGTCGCCCTTCGCTATTAGCCGTCTTGTTGGAAGGACTGAGCACCTCTATCACGGTCACCACCCGATTTGCCTCTCGGAGAGAGAGGATCTGGATAAAAACCTCGCGCACCTCTACGGGTTCAATGGTCACCAGCACGGGAGGATCAGCAACAGCAGTTGGGGCTTCACTCGGCTCCGTCCCCTTCTGCTTGGACGCAGTTAGTTGTTCCAAGACCAACACATCCGGATAGATGCTGCGCTCCACTTCAGGTTGAAGAATGTAGAGACGCTCGCCAATATCTGCTACATAGCCTGCGGGTAATATCCGATTGAGTTCGGCGCGTGCATAAGTAATTAAACCTTGATGCACGCCTGGCCACAGAATAGGGTCCTCCAGATACGGATCCATTCCCGGAAATGGGCTTGGCATCACCTTCTCCCTCGAAGGGGATTATACCCTGTGGGGCTACAGCCGCCGCCCCATGACTTCAGCGAGGGGTCGCAGGGTGCGCATCAACTCGCGGAAGGCGTCGGGTGTGAGCGATTGTGCGCCATCTTTCAGCGCGTTCGCCGGGTTGGGATGCACCTCAATGATCACGCCATCCGCGCCCGCTGCCAGAGCGGCGCGGGTCATCGCGGGCACGAACGAAGCGCGTCCCGTGCCATGACTGGGATCCACGATGAGGGGCAGGTGCGATAGTTCGCGAATGGCGGGCACAGCGTTCAGGTCCAGCGTGTTGCGGGTGTAGGTTTCGTAAGTGCGGATACCTCGCTCGCACAGAATAATCTGTTCGTTGCCTCCCAGCCAGATATATTCGGCGGCTTGCAGCCACTCCTCGTAGGTTGCCCACATACCGCGCTTGAGCATCACAGGTTTGCGTGCCCGCCCCACCTCGCGCAGCAGGTCGTAGTTTTGCATGTTGCGCGTGCCGATCTGCAGGATATCCGCATATTCACACACCAGCTCTACCTGCCGTGGGTCCATTACTTCGGTGATGACGGGCATGCCGGTCATTGCGCGCGCTTGTTGAAGCAGTTCGAGTGCGGCGCGTCCCAGCCCGTGGAATGAGTAGGGGCTGGTGCTGGGTTTGAACGCGCCCCCGCGCAGGATATGGGCACCTGCTTCGTGTACCTCCTGCGCTGTTTTGAACAGCTGCTCCTCGCTCTCTACCGTGCAGGGACCTGCCATTACCGCGAACAGGTCGCCCCCGATAGGCAGTCCGTTCACCCAGACAATCGTGCGCTCGCGAAACTTTTTGGAGACGAACTTGTACGGCTTCAGCACGAGGGTGACCTGCTCCACCCACGGCAGCGACTCCAGCTGCTCTTTGGCTTCGTTGCGGTCTAATTCGGGTGCGCCCACTGCCGCGATGACGGTGCGCTCCACGCCATAAATCGGGTGGATATCGAACCCGAACTGGCGCAGACGCTCCTCCACATCCTGAATCTGCTCTTGCGTTGCTCCCGGTTGCATGACCACAATCATCGTTGGTGCCTCCTTGAGAAACGAAGACAGGTTGCTTATCAGCCGTGCGAGATGCCAAGCCCACCAGTGGGTTCACTGCGCCTCGTTGGGGAAAGGAGCGCCGTCGCCCAAAACGATGAAAGGATACCCGAGAGGCAGCAACTTTTGTGCCATAAAAAGAGAAACCCCCTCTCCCACACTGTGAGAGAGGGGGCAAGGAGGGTGAAGGAGAAATCAGCACCCGCTGCCGAAGTTGAATAGCACTTGCAGCAGGTCGGCGTCGTCGACCACATGGTCGCAGTTCACATCCACGCGACCGAGATTTTCACCTGTCTGTCCGAAGGCGAACAACACCTGCAGCAGATCGGCATCGTCCACACAGCCTTCACCCGTCACATCGCCATTGTGCGGTTGGCAGCTGGGTGGCTCCACATTGATGGTGAGCGCAAGCAAGATGGTCTTGCTTTCACCATCATTCAGGCTGAATTGCCATTGGAAAGCGCCCGTGAAGTCCCCAGGTCCAAAGGGCGAGCCAGAGTTGTTGAGGTCGTCGGTATCGCTATCCGTGAGCAGGTCCCGGACCCCTGAGAACGCCCCGATCTGCCAGGCAAATGGGGTTTCACTGGTAAAGATGTGTGCGGTATTGGTTTCCCAAGCACGGATATAGCCCGGACGAACCAGCTCAGCATTGTCGCCCACGGCTGAACCGTCAATGTCGAAATCGGAATAGTTGAACAAGTTAATCGTGACTGGATAACTATGCCCGTTTGTGACGGTGATCCCTACCACCACAACGGCTTGATTGTCGCCAGCATCAGTTAGCTCATAGGTGATTTCGAAGGTGAGTGCCCCTTCCAAATAGGTGAGTGATACCTGCTTTGGCTGGGGTTGATTAAACGCTGTCAAATTAGAGAGCGCATATTCACGGGTGTCGGTATCTGTACGGAACCACCACCAATTTTGGTAGAGATGGTCGCTGCCAGTGCCAAGCGACTTGTAGTCCCCAATGCCACCCGCGAATGTAGTTCGCTGTCCACGGATACCCGTCGCCCTGAACTGAGCATCGCCATCGATCAAAGTAAACGAGGTCGGTAGCGAAGGCGGACAGTCAGCGGGGTCGCCTGCGGTCGCGCTCCGCGCTCCCGTCAGAAAGATGGTATAGCTGCCTGCAGCTGAGCTGCTGGTTGTCCAGCTGCTAACACGCGAGGTGGATTCGGTGCCATTGGGACAGTTGTTGTCATTGGATGACCATATGCCACCACCATCGCACCCCAGCGGGTCTTTGTTGTAGCGCGTAATCGCCAGATAGTAAAGCCCCGGGCGTGGGATACAGCCACGCGCGTTGTTGATTGTAGACTGCGAGCCACCGGTGTCATCCTCGGCGACCACGCCCTTACCATCCGCGTCGAACAGGAACAGCTGCGTATCCCAGGTTGCGCCACCCACAGTGGATGCGCTGAAAGTTGCGGGGTCGGAGATGTAGATGGCGTACATATCCACATCATTGGTATCCAACGTGCCCCGGATCTGATCCAGTGGGTTGAAACTACCAGTTGATTGGGCGGTCTCCGGCAGATCGCCGGCATCGCCCTGCTCGATCCAGATGTTTTGCGCCTGTGCGCTCAAGCTTAGAGTGCCGATCGTTAGTAAGGTCCAGAGTATGCGTTTCATCATCGTACCTCCTTTCGCGGCCTCTGCCGCACCTTTATATTATACCCTAAACGAAGCCCTTGTCAAGAGCGGCAGAGGCTGTTCGAAAAATCCCTCAGAACCCCATTATCCACACACAACAGACAACAAAACCATCCGAACCATCCCCACCCAACCCCTGCACCAAACCCACCATGTTCCACAACACAAACAGCCCCCACACCCACACCCGCGCACCCAACCACCAACGCGCACGACACACGCTCCCATACGCACCCTTCACACTACCAAACACCGGCTCTATCCGAGAACGACCCCGCAACGCC